>Ga0255769_10005533_pt1 | contig 11835 bp, 9 predicted proteins | sample 041ome_9_FD_179637 | JGI IMG/M metagenome (GOLD analysis project Ga0255769, IMG submission 179637) | Coastal salt marsh microbial communities from the Groves Creek Marsh, Skidaway Island, Georgia - 041413US metaG (version 2) | ecosystem: Environmental > Aquatic > Marine > Intertidal zone > Salt... | reverse complement strand
CAGATCAGCAATTCTTGTTTGGGCAATTATCTGATGTTCGTAAAAAAGTTATGGCTGCTAAAATCACCCGAACAGCACTGATTTTTGTTGGCAGGGGGTTGAACCATGTTGGTGAGATGCGCGAATCTGCCCTCTATGATAAAGATCATGTCCATGTCTTGCGTGTGAAACGCGGCAATCAGGACGAACGCGAAGGATAAGTGTTGTGATTTTGGCGCGGCGCCAGGTTGGGGTCACGCGGCGGCAATAAGATGGGCGTATGATCCAAAGACTGATCCACTCACCACCCCCATAGAGCCTAAGGGCTTACCATTCCTATCACAGGCGGCAAATAAGGGCTGTCCCTGTTCTCTGATGCTGGTGGTGTAATGAAACTCATGTCCATAACTGTGCAGAGGCATAGGGACATCAGCTAGACATTCTAATTTGCGGTAGCCTAATTGCAATCGGGTTTTGGCAAAACTGGTCACCACATCCAACAGACCCGTCATGGGAATATGCTGTCCATTTGCGGCAATGATTTCTTGCCCAAGCACCATATAGCCGCCGCATTCCCCATAGATAGGGCGGCGTTGCTTTGCCATAGCATGAAGACCTGATTGCCAAGTTTTTCCTGCCGCCAACACATCAAGATAAAGCTCAGGATAGCCGCCGGGCAAATAAATCATCTCTGCTGTTTGATCTGGCGCCTCATCAGCAAGAGGGGAAAATGGCAGAATTTCTGCCCCCTGAAGACGCCAACCATCAAGCAGATGACGATAGGAAAAAGCAAAAGCCTGATCCATGGCAACAGCAATACGCTGGGCTGGGGGCGGCATAGCGACAACATCTACCCCGGTTGGCGGTGATATTGGTGCTGCTAGAGCCATCAACTGATCAAGATTAATATGGGTTTCGATCTGTGTTTTTATGGTTTCTATAATTTCCGTCAGGTCGCCTGTTTGGGTGAGTTCGCTGGCCTGCACCAACCCTAAATGGCGTGACGGAATAGCAAACTTATCATTATCGGAAATGACCCCAAGGACAGGGATATCTATTTCTGCCATAGTGGCGCAAATCATTTCAGCGTGGCGTTCACTTCGGGTTCGGTTGAGAATCACGCCGCCTATATTTGTGCCGCGATAGTGCTGACGGATCATGTGATCAAGCCCACCTGCCAACATAGCAGCAGTTTCTGCTTGGCTGCGCACGTCCATAATCAGGATTAGGGGCACACCTAGGGTTGCCGCAAGGGCCGCAGTACTTCCTTTGCCGCCATCTGCCACCCCCATAGCCCCTTCTATAATCAGGGTATTGCCTTCATGTTTGGCAGCAAGATGACGGAGCAGGTGTTCTGACATGGCAAAGCCATCCAGATTTATTCCAGCTGTGCCAAGGGCAGCAGCATGAAAACCGGGGTCAATATAATCAGGCCCAGATTTGGCAGATGAGATTGAAAACCCTCTCGCTTTGAGAGCAGCAAGTAAGCCCAGAGTGATTAGAGTCTTCCCACTGGCAGAAGCAATAGCGGCAATCGCCAGCCCGTGGCTTGCCATCAGGCGCTATCCTCATGCTGGCGCGTGCCAAGGGGGTCAAGGTTGCGCGGTTTTGCGCCATGCATATGGCTTACCCAATCAAGGCATTGCCGCATTCTTACCACCTCACCAACAGCAATGATGGCTGGGGGGGTTATCTGATGGATAAGGACATCTTCGGCAGCTTGGCTAAGGGTGGTTTCTAATACTGACATATTGGGCAGGCTAGCGTTGCTGACCACTGCCACAGGTTCAGAGGGATTGCGCCCTGCCTTGATCAAATGGTCGCAAATCTCTGGCAGATGCTTGATCGCCATATACATAACAATAACTTGGCTACCATCCGCAATGCCTTGCCAGTTGATGGCAGATGGCGCCAGGCCGGTACGATCATGCCCTGTAAGAAAAGTAACAGCTTGATTAACATCACGGTGGGTTACCGGAATGCCAGCATAGGCAAGTCCACCGATACCAGCCGAAATCCCAGGCAAAATGCGCAAAGGGATTTCCGCCTGAATGAGTGTTTGGGCTTCTTCGCCGCCGCGACCAAAGACAAAAGGATCGCCGCCTTTTAGTCGCAATACTTTACGCCCTTGGCGCGCTAGCTCAATTAGCCGAATAGAAATATCGCGTTGCTTAGGGGACGGCTTTCCGCCGCGCTTACCAGCATATTCAATCTCGGTGCCCGGACGGACCCAATCAAGGACTCGCTGATCAATCAAAGCGTCATAAATGACAATATCAGCCTGATTCAAAGCGTTCAGAACATGCAGGGTTACTAGCCCCGGGTCGCCCGGCCCTGCACCAGCAAGCCAAACCCAACCTGCCTCAAAGACAGGCCATTCCTGATCTGAAATGGGCGGAAGATCAAATCCGGATGATGTGTGGCGCCGTATTGCCATGACGTCATAGATTCCTGCTCAAATATCGGGCATGATACCGGCTAGGCCGTGATCACAAAAAACGAAACTCTAGTATAATGCAACATACGCTTAAAACAACACTTCGCTTTGGTTGGACAACAGGAACCTGTGCCACCGCATCTGTCTATGCTGCTTATACCGCTATGCTGACGGGGGCGTTTCCTGAAAGCGTCACCATTGATACTCCATCCGGCAAAACAGCCACTCTTGCCATCAGTTATACGGATACCGATGGCAACGCCTTTACCGCCGGGGTGATCAAGGATGCTGGTGATGATCCCGATGTTACCCATGGGGCAGAGATTCGTGCCACTATCGCCCCAGGAGATGCGGCATCAGGGGTATTGTTTCGCGGTGGTGAGGGGGTTGGAATTGTTACTCGGCCGGGATTGCCAGTGGCGGTGGGCGAGCCAGCCATTAACCCTGTCCCGCGCCAGATGATGACAGATTATATCCATGCCCTTGCCGAAGATTTGGGCGGAACTTCTGATGTTGTGATAACGATTTCTGTCCCCACAGGCCGTGACCTTGCGGAAAAAACATGGAATCCGCGTCTTGGTATTGAAAATGGCATTTCGATTTTAGGAACAACGGGCGTAGTTAGACCATTTTCCTGTTCGGCATGGATTGCATCTATTCACCGCGGTATTGATGTTGCGGTGGCTAATGCACTTGATCATATTGCCGGATCAACAGGGGCAAGATCAGAGGCCGCGGTCAAATCTCATTATGATCTGCCAACGATTGCGCTGATTGATATGGGGGATTTTGTTGGCGGTATGTTGAAATATTTGCGCCGCCATCCGGTTCGCCGCCTCACGGTGGCAGGCGGTTTTGGCAAGATGATCAAATTGGCACAAGGGGCAAAGGATTTGCATTCTGGGCGAAGCCAGATTGATTTTGCTGATCTTGCAGCAAGGGCTAAAGCCCTTGGGCTTCCCGCAGAACATATTGCTGATGCAAACTCTGCGCTGGAAGTCATGCAGAATCTTAACCCTGAGCATCGTCAGATTCTTGCCACCGCCATTGCTGCTGGCGCTCTTGCCACTTGTCGGCAAGTGATTGGAAAGACGTCAACCTGCCTTGGCACGATGGTGGTTGATCGTGAGGGACAGATACTCTCTGAGCAGATCGAATGATGACCAAAAACATTCTGATCCTTGGCGGCACGCGTGAGGCCAGACAATTAGCAGATCATGCCGCTAAGGCAGGTTGGTCAGCGGTATTTTCTCTGGCTGGCATAACCGCAACACCGTTCAAAACCCCTTTGCCCATGCGTTATGGGGGTTTTGGTGGGGCAAAGGGATTGGCGGAATGGGTGGTCTCGCATGCGATCACGCATCTGGTGGACACCACACATCCCTATGCTGCTAACATCTCTGCCAACGCGGTAGAAGCAGCAAGGCTTACTGGCATTAAAAGGTTAACCTTATGGCGTCCCGAATGGCAGGCAGAAGCAGAGGATGACTGGCATCAGTTTTCCACGTTGAAAGATTTGTTTCAATCAATTCCTGATGAGGCGCATCTTTTCCTCGCGGCTGGGCAGGAAGGGATAAATGCCTTGCCTTATCCGCCTCGGTTTAGAGTAACCGCAAGGGCACTGGAACAGCCAGAAACCGCCCATCCCATCACCTTTATTAAAGCTTTGCCCGCATCTAACCCTGATGATGAGGCCGCGCTTTTTCAATTACATAACATCACGCATTTGGCAGTAAAGAATGCCGGCGGTTCAGCCTCACGAGCAAAGCTCATAGCGGCACGCCAAATGGGGTTGCCTGTATTTATGCTGGCGCGGCCTGATCCGCCGCCGCCGCCACTTTACCCCGCAGTTGATGCCTTGATTAACGCCTTAACCGCAGATAGGGATACCCATTGATATCATTCAGGCTGTAAGGCTGCGATGGCTTGGCTGATCCTTGCCATCGCTTTTTCCAAGGATTGGGTATCCGTTGCATAAGAAATGCGGAAATACCCTGGCATAGCGAACGAAGACCCGGGAATAATAACGGTATCCGCGGCATCAAGAATATAGCGGCAGAAATCTAGATCTTCTTTGAGCGTCTTACCGTGAGGGGTTTTCCATCCCACCAAGTTTTTCCACGAGGGAAAGATATAAAACGCCCCTTGCGGCTTGGACACAGTCAGCCCATTTATGCCCCTCAGATGGTCAAACACCAAATCACGGCGAGACTGAAACGATTGCTGTCGTGATATCAACATCTCTTGATCGCCTGTTAAGGCTGCTAAGGCCGCGGCTTGGGAAATTGTGGCCGTACCCGATGTGCCCTGCTCTTGGGCGGTTGTCATGGCGGCAATTAAAGGGGCGGGACCAACCCCATAACCAAGTCGCCAACCTGTCATGGCATAGGCTTTTGAGACGCCATTAATTATAAGCGTCCGATCCGCCAGATCACCCAGAGCATCTGCAACCGATACGAAATCCATATCATAGACAATATGTTCATAAATCTCGTCACTCAAAAGCCAGCATTTGTCATGCGCTGAGACGATATTGCCAACGGCCCGTAAATCTTCAGCTGAGAGAACGGCGCCAGATGGGTTGCTGGGGGAATTGATCATCAGCCAACGGGTGCGCGGACTCATGGCGGATTCGATTGCACTAACATCAGGGCGGAAACCATTATCCGCATCTGTTGGAACAACGACCGGAACCCCGCCACAAAGCCGGATGATATCAGCATATGATGTCCAGAACGGGGCTAACACGACGACCTCATCACCGGGATTAACACTCGCCAACATAGCGTTGAGAAGAGTGTATTTTGACCCGCTGGAGATAATCACGTTTTCGGCACTTCTGGATGTTCCTCCGCGACCGTGATAAAGCGCCGCCACGGCTTGCTTTAATTCGGGTTTGCCGCCGATGGGTGGATAATGCGTATCATGGTTTTGGATAGCGGAAATTGCAGCCTTGCTGGCGTGGTCAGGTGTATTGAAATCTGGCTCTCCTATGCCAAGATTGATCACATCATGACCTTCAGCGCGGCGTTGACGCGCGGCCTCGCTCATCACCACAATAGCAGAGATTTCAACTTCAGCTAGACGATCAGCCTTAATGAACTCAGCCATAGCTATTTCCCATCACTATCATGGATATTCAGGTCTTCTTCGGTCATTCCATAGTCATGAATGGCAGCTTCGCGGCTAATATAGCCACGGCGAAGATCACGGCGAACCAAAGCACGGTCGCGTTCCTTTGGGTCACCAAAGCCGCCTCCACCGGGAAAGCCAAGACAGACGGTTGCCCCTGTTGGAACTGCTTGCCTGCCTTTGCCTCGCAACGGGGTGCCATCATCACAGCTAAGGGTTGTTGGTGCACCATTATGCCCGTTCTGACGTCCTCGTGCAGGATGATCCACCCGATCCAGCATCGCAGAAAAGACCAGATCATACCCATCACGTGCGCTGATATCCATATATTGCCCTAATCCCCCACGCCATTTGCCGGCACCGCCACTATCCGATCGCAATTCTTTTCGCCGAATAATCACAGGGCCAACATTTTCGGTGGCTTCTACTGGCATAGTCATCACGCCACTAGGAAAGGCGGTTGCGTTTAAGCCATCAATATTAGGGCGTGCGCCACTTCCCCCAGAATTAAACGACAGCACTTCTGTTGATCTGGCGTTGGGCGGCATATTTGCACCTTGTCTTGGCGTTAAGCTAACTTGGAAATTACAGAGGGCGCTTGCCCCTTCAGCTTGAATATGTCCTGGCAGCAATTGATAAAGTGCGCCAAAGGTCACATCTGGCAACATTTGCCCAACCACATGGCGAAGCGCTACTGGTGCAGGATGCGGTGCGTTTACAATACTACCTTCAGGCGCAGTAATGATAAAAGGCGCAAGAGAAGCGGTGTTGTTGGGTATATCAGGGGCAATCGCCACTTTTAAGCCATAGCAAGTATAGGCTCTGGTATAGACCATTGGCACATTAATGCCTTTCTTATCCATCCCTGAGGTGCCAGTGAAATCTGCGCTAACATGATCTTTGGCAATATTGACATGAACAGCAATGGTGATCACTTGATCAAAGCCGTCAATATCCATTTTTGCTGACGCAGATCCAGGTGTTAGGGCAGCAATCCGTTCCAAGGTTGCTTGCCGTGAACGCGTCATAATAAAATCAGAGATCTGGGACAGATCAGCGGCGTTGTATTCATCCAGCATGGACATTAACCGCCGCGTGCCCACATCATTTGAGGTGGCAAGCGCATAAATATCGCCAACCACCTGATCAGATTCCCGAACATTTTGGCGTATCATCCGAACCAAATCTTGATTGACCTCACCTTGACGAACAAACGGCATTATTGGAATTTGAATGCCTTCTTCATAAAGCGAATTGCCATCGGCGCCAAAACCGCGCCCGCCAACATCAACAACATGGGCGGTACTGGCAAAAAACCCAATTAACTTTTCCGCCCGAAACACAGGGGTGACGACGGTGATATCATGAAGATGCCCTGTGCCTTTCCAAGGATCATTGGTGATATACACATCGCCATCACGCATCTGATCAACACCAATTTCATTCATGAAATGGCCAACGGATTCGGCCATAGCATTAACATGGCCTGGGGTTCCAGTGACAGCTTGCGCTAGCATATTTCCAGCGCTGTCATAGACCCCTGCTGAGAGGTCTCCGGCCTCGCGGACAGAAGTTGAAAAAGCTGTCCGGATAAGGGCTTGAGCCTGTTCCTCTACGACAGATATCAGGCGATTCCACATAATTTGTAGGGTGACGGCATCAAGCATTTGTCGTATCTCCATCTAGCCGAAGATCAAGGGTGCCATCGCTTTGCATCAGCGCAATTCCGCCTGCTGGAACAAGCACGGTTGTTTCTGGTTCAACAATGGCGGCTGGCCCGTTAACCATTGCACCGTGAGTGAGGTCTTGGCGGCGGAACACCGCTGCTGTCAGGCTTTCTCCGCTTGCCATATCTGCCATCTGCCGATGCCCTATGGGGCGATCATGGATATTCCCCTCACATGGCAGGATAGGAGGTGATGGCTGAACCGGAGTTGTTGCCAATACCGTCCAACTGGTGATCTCAATATCCAACCCCTCAACAACACGGCTAAAGAGCAGGCTGTATCGTTCTTCAAAAAGGCGCGTGATTTCTGCTTTATCTGGGGCCTCGCACCAGGCTTTATCCAATTCAACTGGTATCTCCCAGCCTTGTCCGACATAGCGCATATACGCCTTGGCAGAGATTTCGATCTTGCTTTCTGGAACAGAGGCACGGACAAAGCGGGTGGCTTGGTCTCGTAGCTCCTCTAACATCTCTTTAACACTGGTTTTCTGCCAATCTGACAGCCGAATATAAAGCGATCGGCTAGCCTCAAAACTAAAAGGGGCTCTAAGGAAGCCTACAGCTGAACCTACGCCTGCAGATGCTGGGATCAAGACACGCGTAATGTTCAATTTCTGCGCTAAGCGTATCGCATGAAGAGGCCCCGCACCACCAAAGGCTATCATGACATATCCGCCTAAATCCTCGCCGCTTTCTACCGCATGAACCCGGGCGGCGTTAGCCATGTTTTCGTCCACGACCTCAGCAATGCCAAAAGCGGCGCGATCCAAATCTAACCCTAAGGGGGCAGCAATATGATCAGCAATGGCGGTCTTGGCGTTATCGGTTGAAAGAGGAATAGACCCGCCAGCGAAATCATCAGGATCAAGTTTGCCCATCAGCAAATCTGCATCTGTTACTGCAGGTCTGGTGCCGCCACGCTGATAACAGCTAGGGCCAGGTTCTGATCCGGCAGATTCTGGCCCGACAGTAATTTGCCGCATGGCATCAAGCCCAGCAATAGATCCGCCGCCAGCGCCAATTTCTACCATATCAATGACAGGGATTGAGATCGGCATCCCCGAGCCCTTTTTAAAGCGATAACTGCGGGCGACTTCAAAACTGCGTGATGTTTTAGGCACTTGATCATTTATCAAGCAGATTTTTGCTGTTGTTCCGCCCATATCAAAGGACAAAACATGTTCAAGCTGAAAGCGTGAGGCGATATTAGCAGCAAATATTGCACCCCCTGCTGGGCCAGATTCGACCAATCGCACAGGGAAAGTGGCAGCACTCATCAGATCAATAATGCCGCCACCAGAATGCATCAGATACACAGGGGCGCTGATTTGATGTTCTGCTAATCGCGCTTTTAACCGCATCAGATAGGATTCCATAATGGGTTTGACATACGCATTGGCGGCAACGGTGTTAAAGCGCTCATATTCGCGCATCTGCGGAGATACCTCAGACGATAGCGAGATCGGAATATCTGGCCATTCCTTAGCAATAATTTCGCGGATGCGCTGTTCATGCACAGGATTAGCGTAGGAATGCAGCAAGCCGATGGCGATGCTGGCAATGCCGTCAGTTTTCATCGTGCTAATCAAGGTGCGGATGTGGTCTTCGTTAAGCGGAGTGTCAACACTGCCATCCGCAAGAATACGCTCAGCCACGGTGTAGCGATGTTCGCGTGGGATCAAGGCCTCAGGTAAAACAAGGTTGAGATCATATTGCTCAAACCGGCTTTCGGTTCGCATCTCAATAACATCACGAAACCCCTCAGTGGTGATTAGCGCAGTACGGGCGCCGCGCCGTTCAATCAGCGCATTTGTGGCAAGAGTAGTGCCATGGATCACCATACCAATATCTGACGGTTCAATCCCTGCTGTTGCCGTGACTGCAAGCAGGCCTTCAATGATGGCATCTTCAGGGCGGGTATAAGTGGTCAAGACCTTGGTTGAGGTCTGCCCATTTGGGGTTTCTAGAACAATATCCGTAAAGGTGCCGCCAATATCAACTCCGGCACGAATAGGGGTGGAAGCGGTGTGGTTATTTGTCATGTTGTTATTAGTCTTTCTTTGCCCAGAAATTAGTGTAACGATAGGCAAGTCTAAAATCGATGTAAAGCCACAGAATAAAGGAAAAACATAATCATGCGTTATCTTCATACTATGGTTCGTGTTACGGATATTGAGGCATCCTTACGGTTTTGGTGTGAGGGGCTTGGGCTTAGCGAAGTTAGCCGCAAAGAATATCCTGATGCCAAGTTCACACTGATCTTTCTTGCCGCAGAAGAGGATGGTGAGCAATTTTCTAAAACCCGTTCCCCTGCCCTAGAATTGACCTATAATTGGGACAGTGATGAAGAATATGATGGTGGCCGCAATTTTGGGCATCTGGCCTATGAGGTTGATGATATTTATGCCACTTGCCAACATCTGATGGATATGGGTGTGGTGATCAATCGGCCGCCGCGTGATGGGCGCATGGCGTTTGTGCGATCACCAGATATGATTTCTGTTGAACTTTTACAAAAAGGGGAAGCGCAATCCCCGTCTGAGCCATGGGCATCAATGGGTAATACCGGGGAATGGTAATGACCGCAAACGGGCGTAATATTGCCCTGTTATCGTTGTCTCAAGCCTGTTTTATGACAACGGTGAATATCAATATCATTGTCACCAGTTTGGTTGGTGTGCTTATTGCGCCTGAACCATGGTTGGCCACTTTGCCATTATCGCTGATGTTTGTGGTCTCTATGTTAACGACATTGCCAGCCTCATTGCTGATGGGACGCATTGGGCGCAAGCCGGTGTTTGTTTCTGCCGCTGGAATTGGAATGTTCTGTTGCCTGATCATGGGTTATGCAACGATGCTATCTAGCTTTATGCTGTTTTTGGTGTCGTCTGCTGGGCTTGGGATTGCAACAGGGGTGGCGCAGTTTTATCGCTATGCTGCTGCGGATAACGCTGAGCAAAACCAAAAAGCAAAGGCGCTTTCCCTTGTGCTAGCTGGTGGAGTGTTGGCGGCGATCCTTGGGCCAAGTTTGGCGCGACTAACATTTGAGGCAATACCAGACCATCTTTATGCGGGATGTTTTTTTGCCGCCGCCATGATGCAGGTTTTGGTCCTATTGTTGTTACCTTATCTGGACATTAAACCTTATACCGAGACCTTAAAGACGCGCGGGGTTTCTTTGGGATGGCTTTTTCGGCAACCTTATTTTATCGCAGGCATGGTGACCGCGGCGCTTGGTTATGGCGTCATGACCTTCATGATGACAGCAACCCCACTTCAGATTGTGAATACCGAACAGATGGGGGATGCTAATAATGCCATTATCATTCAGTGGCATGTTCTGGCTATGCTGTTGCCATCATTGGCAACAGGGGCCTTAATCGGCCGTGTTGGGGTTATTCCTGTCCTTTGGGCAGGGGTGATTTTCTATATTGCCATGATTACCGTGACGTTATCAGGTACTAGTTTCTGGAATTATCTGTTCACTCTTATTCTGTTGGGTCTTGGCTGGAATATGTTGTTTGTCGGGGGGTCAAGTATTATTGCGCAATCCTGTCGCCCAGATCAACGCGCGAAGGTTCAGGGCATGGCGGATTTTATGGTCACGGCTATGATGGCTTTGGCGTCACTGACCTCTGCCACCATGCATTATCTTTATGGGTGGAAGATCATGGTGTTGCTGGCGGTGGTTATGGTTGCGGTGATTGCCATTAGCATCATTCTGGCGATGCTTTACCCGATGACCCGAAATAGCGAAACGGGATACCCTGAAATTAGCCGCCAGTAACGCTCATATGGCGGGCAACCGCAGGGCTGGTGTGATCGCGGTCAATGATGAAATCATGCCCTTTGGGTTTGCGGCCAATAGCCTCAACAATCGCGGCATCAAGCCCTTCTGTTCCGCCGTCCCGCAAGGCATCACGCAAATTGGCACTGTCGTCTTGCCCAAGGCACATATAAAGCATCCCCGTACAGGTGACCCGAACCCGATTACAGCTCTCACAAAAATTATGGGTTAATGGGGTGATAAAACCTAGACGTCGACCGGTTTCTGCGACGCGCATATAACGGGCAGGCCCGCCTGTGCGATAATCAATTTCTTGCAAGGTGAACCGCTGGCTGAGGGTTGTTTTAACCTCAGACAATGGCAGGTATTGATCAAGCCGATCCTCACCGCCGATATCGCCCATTGGCATGACTTCAATAACCGTCATATCCAGATCATGATCGCCGCACCATGCCACCATATCGCCTAACTCATCATCATTGACCCCTTTTAATGCAACCGCATTGATCTTGATGTCTAAGCCTGCTGATTTGGCAGCATGGATACCATCCAGCACCTGATTGAGATCACCCCAGCGCGTGATGGCGCGAAATTTATCCTGATTTAGGGTATCCATGGATACATTGATGCGCCTCACCCCTGCATCATAGAGATCATCTGCCATTTTTGATAACTGGCTTCCATTGGTGGTGATCGTGACCTCATCCAGATGGCCTGATTTCACCTCGTCCCCCAGATGGCGGATCAAGGTTAAGATATTGCGCCGAACCAGAG
>Ga0255769_10005531_pt1 | contig 11835 bp, 14 predicted proteins | sample 041ome_9_FD_179637 | JGI IMG/M metagenome (GOLD analysis project Ga0255769, IMG submission 179637) | Coastal salt marsh microbial communities from the Groves Creek Marsh, Skidaway Island, Georgia - 041413US metaG (version 2) | ecosystem: Environmental > Aquatic > Marine > Intertidal zone > Salt... | reverse complement strand
ATTCATTGCTTACGCCTTAAAACTGCGGCACTACGCGCGCCGTATCGATTTGATCAATAGTTAATGTGTGCTGATCGTTATCAACCTGCATCACAATCTCGTTATCAGAGACCGACAACAGTCGACCTCGAAAATTCTTTCGACCCACCGCGGTGGACTTCATCTTCACGCGGATATCGCTTTCCACGCTGCGCTCAAATTGCGCTTGGGTGAACAAAGGACGATCCAGGCCTGGTGATGACACTTCTAAGGTGTAATCACCCGCGATCGGATCTTCAACGTCGAGAACCGCACCCAGCTGACGACTGACCTTCTCGCACTGCGATACATCCACACCCTTTTCAGATTCGATATAAACGCGCAATAACTGGCCTGATGGCTGTTTGGGTAACAGCTCAAGGCCCCATAACTCGAGGTCAAAACCCTCGGCTACGGTTTGCGCCATCTGCATCAAATTTTCAGGTACCGATCGCATAGATTCCCGACAAACAAAAAATGGGCCCAAGGCCCATTCCGCGTGACGTACCGGCAAATGCCCATACGTGGAATACAAAAAAACCCCATAAATGGGGTCCGACGCCATTCCAGCTTCAGACCGACAACCGCGGAGAGCTGTAATTTTGGCCAACCAAACAGTCGAAACCGTTTAATTGCGGCGCAGTTTAATGAGAATTGGCATAGGCGTCAAACGGATTTCGGGCTGATTTTTTGCAAAATCAGCAGCTTAAACACGCTTGTCACATAAGGTAGAGCTTCCCTGCGAAGTTCTCTACACTAACGCCATTATCGAATTAGAGGTTCCTATGGACGCACAAGAGATCATCAACCGCATCAAAGACGCTATTCCCGATGCTGAAGTCACCACCGATGGTGCTGACTGCAACTTTTCCGTCACCGTGGTCAGTCCAAGCTTCGAGGGTAAAAATCCGCTTCAGCGTCAGCGCCCAATCATGGCGTTATTTAACGAGGAAATTACTTCGGGTGCGTTACATGCGCTATCAGTAACTGCGAAAACCCCGGGGCAATAACTAGCTGTTTAATTAAATTCAGTGGGAATCGCCCAGCTCATCAGCATGCGCCATGTTTGGCGTCAGTCCGCGAAGCAGCTCTGCCTCAGTAAAAAAACATTTTCTCAGTATTGCCTAAGGCTTGAATCACAATTTTTCCGTCGACAACACATACATCAACAACTGAACCGACATCGACTTTAGCGCCTATAAGCAATTTACTTGGAATGACCACCGCAGCATTTTTATCCCAACGTTTAATTTGAGATTTCATCGAAGACCTCATTTATCCACCTAATAAAAGATAGCTTATTAAACTAACGATAATCGCAATTATCGGGGGTTAAGAGGCAGTTCGTTTCGTAAAAACTACCTCCCGTAGTACTCAGTAAACCACTTTGCAAAATTAGCGATACCCTCTTTCACTGGCGTGGCGGGCTTGTAGCCAAACTGATCTACCAGGTCGGTCACATCTGCATAGGTATAGGGTACATCACCTGGCTGAATCGGCAAGAACTCTTTCTTAGCCTCTTTACCCAACGCCTCTTCCAAGGCACTGATGTAGTCCATCAGGTTCACCGGATTGTTGTTACCGATGTTGTACACACGCCAAGGTGCAGAGCTTGTTGCGGAGTCTGGCCTATCACTTGTCCAGTCAGGATTTGGTGGTGCAGGACGATCCAAAATACAAATCACACCCTCGACGATATCATCAATATAAGTGAAATCACGACGATGGTTACCGTAGTTGAACACCTTGATGGTCTCGCCCTTAGTAATCGCTTGCGCAAACTGCTGCAGCGCCATGTCAGGACGATCCCAGGGACCATACACCGTAAAGAAGCGAAGACCAGTAGTCGGTAAATCGTAAAGATGGCTATAGGTGTGAGCCATGAGCTCGTTGGCTTTCTTAGTAGCAGCATACAAGCTCAGTGGGTGATCAACGTTATGATGCACAGAAAACGGCATCTGGGTGTTCGCGCCATACACACTGGATGAACTGGCATAAACAAGATGCTCGACACCGTTATGACGACAGCCTTCCAAAATATGACCAAAGCCAACAAGGTTGCTATCAATATACGAAAGCGGATTCTCAAGTGAATAACGCACACCCGCCTGTGCTGCCAAGTTCACAACACGCTGCGGTTTATACTCTTCGAATAATGCCGCCATACCCGCACGATCGGCTAGATCAATACGAATGTGCGTGTAGTTAGGGTGATCAATTTGTCGCGCCAGGCGCGCTTCTTTCAAAGCTGGATCGTAGTAGTCGTTATGGTTATCAATGCCGACAACCTCATCGCCTCTCTCCAATAAACGCAAACTTAAATTTGAGCCAATAAAACCGGCTGCGCCAGTCACTACAACTTTCATATAAAATACTCATCAGCCTCGGCAGGCAATCAATTATTAGAAGCTATTTAAATAAATCAAAGATGTAATTTAACAACGTTTGACCTTGAAGTATCGACATCAGAAGAGACATAACCCACCACTACCTCACTGAGGATTTGCTTGAGTTTTTTCTCATCATCTTGCTTTGCCGCTTCTTGAATCCTTTGGAACACGTCATCTAATTGCTCTGTAGGTATAAACGCTTCGCGCGCGCAAAAGATTTTATCGTGGTTTGTCTCAAGCGCTTGATCATCCACAAGCAGCTCTTCATATAGCTTTTCGCCAGACCTTAAGCCAGTAAAGACAATCTCGATGTCACCCTCAGGGTGTCGATCATTTTTCACGGTGTAACCGCTCAGCTTAATCATCGTTTCAGCCAGATCAGCAATGCGTACGGGCTCTCCCATATGCAGCAAGAAGACTTCACCACCGGTCGCCATTGAACCTGCCTGAATGACCAATGATGCAGCTTCAGGAATAGTCATAAAGAAACGATTGATGTCCTCATGAGTCACACTGACAGGCCCACCTTCAGCAATTTGCTGGCGGAACAACGGCACGACAGAACCCGATGAACCCAACACATTACCAAAGCGCACCATCGAGAAGACCGTCTTCATGTCTGGTTGTGCAGCTAAGGCTTGCAGCGCAAGTTCAGAGATGCGCTTTGTCGCCCCCATTACATTGGTTGGCCTCACTGCTTTATCAGTTGAGATAAGAATGAAACGCTCGACACCCGTTTTCACCGCTGCATCAGCGGCTGTTCTTGTACCCCACGCGTTATTAAAGATACCCGCAAAAGGATTATGTTCAACCATAGGGACGTGCTTATACGCTGCGGCATGGTAAACGGTCTGCACCTGGTGGTTAGTAAATACCTTTAACATCAACTGTGCGTCTGTTACAGAGCCCAAAATGGCAACGATCTCACACGGATCAACTCCGAACTCGCGTAGCTCGCGCTCGATGGTATAAAGAGCGAACTCAGAATTTTCAAATAAAACTAATTTTTTTACGCCCTGCTCAACACATTGACGAGCCAACTCTGAGCCAATCGAACCACCTGCACCGGTAATACAGACTGATTTATTTTTAAGGCTCTTCGCCATTAAATGTGGCAACGGCTTTACAGCATCACGACCGAGCAAATCTTCGATATCGAGTTCACGCACCTTATCGACTGCTGCACCACTTAAGACCTCTGACATCGATGGAATCGTTAGCACATGCACAGGGTGCTGAATGAGACGCTGCAGTACAGCTCTTCGTTGCGCACGCGAGGCAGCCGGCAATGCAATCAATACAGTATCCACACGCAATCTTTCGATCATCTCCCCAACGCTGTTCGCCGGATAAATCATCACACCCGCCAAAGTCTTTCGAGCAAGCTTTGGGTCGTCATCCACAAGGCCGACAACCTGCATCTCAGGGTCATTTGACAACGAAGCGAGTAATTGACTACCCGCAGATCCCGCACCATAAATTAAAACGCGATGTGCTTTTTCACTCAAAACAGTCCAGTAATAGTAAGTGCGTACCACCATTCTAGAACCACCAATACTTAAAAGCGCAGTCAAGCCAAAGATTAGCGGGATTGATCTGGGGATTTGTATATTAGTTATGGCTATGACAACGAAAGTCAAAGCGACCAAAATTGACACACCGGCCGCAACAGACGCTAATAATTGAAAGTTAACATATCGAATAATGGCTCGATATAAACCGAGGCGGGTGAAAACAAAAACACCCAAAAAAGGAATGAGGCCGAATAGCAAAACGCCATTAGACAGCAAATCAATTGGCCACCAATCCGAAAAGCGCAATGCATAAGCAGCCCATAACGAAAAAACCAGTAAGGCGGCATCCGAAAAGGCAATGATTAGCTGTTTTGTCCTTCTAGGCAGTTTCAAAACACTTGAAAGCCAATTTGAGTGAATTTTTTGATCATCCATATTGGTATTCTAGAACGAAAACATTAATAAGAGCAGTTGCCGGACCCTATGCGGCAGAGTTTTGCAGTGTAAAAACTATAAACAGGAACTGGGATGATAGCGATTGGATACATTTAATTGAGGCCTAAACTATGCGAAATGGTCAGTAACGACAGAAGTGATCACATCACATGTTTTTTGTATCTCATACTCAGTCAAAGTCGGATGACAGAGAAACATTAAACTTGTTTCACCAAGACGCTTTGCATTGGGTAATCTTTCTTTAGGTCTAAAATCCGTGTCATCAAAAGCTGTTTCTAGATAGACCTCAGAGCATGAACCCACGAAACACGGCACACCCTGGTCAATGATCTTCTTTTGTATTGCATTTCGATCAGTTTCACTCCCCTCAACGAATACATAGCATTTATACGCAGCATGTTTACAGCCGGTTTTCTTATTACATTCCTGCTGACAACCATTGCAGCTCAAATCAGGCACACGTAAACCTTTCAATTTTTTAGCAACATTCCAAATAGCGTTAGCATTAGCGAGTCGTTTAGAGGACCAATCTCTCATTCGAGTTAACTGAATCCGACCAATAGCAGCCTGCATTTCTGTCATGCGCCAATTGGTGCCAAAAGAATCATGCAACCAACGAAACCCTGGTGGATGCTCTCTCTCGTAAACAGCCTCCCAGCTCTTCCCATGATCTTTATAAGACCACATGCGGGACCATAGGTCTCGATCATTTGTCGTAACCATGCCACCTTCACCACCTGTGGACATAATCTTATCTTGACAAAAAGACCATGCGCCAATGTGGCCAATTGAGCCAACTGACCGCCCTTTGTACTTTGCTCCATGAGCTTGGGCGCAATCTTCAATAACACACAGATTATGTTTATCTGCAAGCTCCATGATCGGACCCATATCACATGACCAACCAGCAAGATGCACGCAGACAATCGCTTTGGTTTTATCAGTTAATACATTGGAAATTGATTCAGCTGTTATGTTCTGTGAATCAAGTGAAACATCTGCAAAAACTGGCGTAGCACGAGTGTTCACTATGGATGACACAGATGCCAAAAAGGTACGCGAGGTAACAACAACCTCATCACCTTCACCTATCTCAAGAGCCCTTAAAGCTAGATCAATAGCAGTAGTTCCATTTGAAACAGCTATTGCATATTGAGAATCTGCAAATTTTGCAAATTCTTTCTCAAACTCAAGACACTCAGTACCAGTCCAGTAATTTACTTTGCCGGATCGAAGAACCTTGGATACCGCCTCAATCTCCTCGTCTGTAAAAGAGGGCCATATTGAAAGGCTCATTTCCCAAACCCAAAAGGCAGAATGGTTTTACCATCTGGAACATCTTTAAAAACCGTCACACCCATGCCAATAGACGCACCGTCACCTATCGAAACACCTTGCATAACTTTTGCACCAGCCCCGATTAAGCAATTACTGCCTATTCTAACCTCCCCGCCAATAAAAACTTGCGGGCCAATAACGGAATAATTACCAACTGAAGAATGATGCCCAACAATGGATGAAGTATTCAGGATTACATAGTCACCAATATTTGCTCCCACACTCATTACCGATTGATGACCACAAAAAGAACTAGACCCTATATAAACATCTTTCTCGACTATAACGCTTGATGCAACTAAAGGATCATCCAAGAATAATTTATTGTTTATGTTTTTAATGATTGCTGTGCGCTTCAAAAGCGAGCGCCTATTGGTAGCTCCAAAAGCAGGAAATATGAAATCAAAATTGGAGGTGTTTTCGTCAATCCAAGAAAACTTTCCTAAGTAGCCTAAGGTTTTTTGAGGGACATCATCAACAGCACCTACAATTTTAAGAGACGTATTCCTTTCCGCTACAGCCTCAATCTCTGAGTAAAATCCACCCATTCCTAAAAAAACAATCCTTTTCATACAACAATAAACTCAATCAATGCCTTTTGACGAGTCATAGCAAAAACAACCTCTCTGCCAAATAAGATTGCTTTCATTGGCCCTCTAACTTTAATCATTTTATTTTCTAAGATAAGCGAGTTAATATGTTGCATAGAAGTGGTCTCGTAACATATGTGATGGATACCTTGCCCATTCTGTTTCAGAAATTCATACGTGAATGAATTACTGGATTTTGGCTCAATGAATTCAATCATGGCGTTTGATAATTCATACACAGCTAGATCAGCATCTTGCAGAGGGTCGAATACTCTATTAATAACATTTCCACATGGGAAATTTGCGGCGTACTGATCTATGTCGGACACAACATATCCAACATGATGAATTTTTAAATCCACTAAATTAATCCACCATCCAGCTTCAAGACAGAGCCATTAACATAAGATGCTTTATCAGACGAAAGCCAAACCAAAGCATCAACAACTTGAGAAATAGTTCCTAAACCTAGCGGAGTTTTTTTTGCAAATTCCTCCTTGAATCTATCCGAATAAATAACCTTAAACTTTTGTGTCATTTCAGTATCAAGCCAGCTAGGCGCGACTGCAAATACCCTCCTACCACAGGTAGTCTCCTTAGCTAAACCTGAAACAAATGAATTTAAACCTGCTTTGGTAGTACTGTAAGCCACAATTCCTGGTTCAGGGCTAATGCCGGCTATAGAGCTTATAACACCATATACTGATGATTCATTAGAAAACTTGTTTTGTAAAAATAATGATCCCAATCGCATTGGTGAAATTAGATTTACATTCATCAGTCTTGAAAGGTCGTCTACATTTAATTTCTTATGAGGTTTAATATTCTGCTCGCCTGCAACATAAAAAACTTTATCCAACTTACCATTCAACTCAACAGCAGTTTCAACCAATTTATCCATTTCACTAAGCTGAGAGAAATCTGATTGAATTACTTGAATACTTTTATGCGCATCCGAGATAGTCAATAATCTATCCACTCTTCTGGAAGAAAGTGTAAGCTTACATTTTCCGGCATAAGTCAATGCCAACTCTCTTCCTACACCGCTTGAGGCGCCACAAATTAAAACGTGCTCACTTAAATCAATCATTTTAATTTTCTCTTCCGAAAATTAATTCATAAAGTTCGTTTATATTTTCAATATCAGCAAGCTTATTTAAATCTAGTTCGATATTATGTTCATCTAGTAAAGCAATTAAACCCAACCAACCTAAAGAATCCCACTCATCAATAGATTCAAGAGCAGTGTCAACTTCCAGAGAACCATTATATTCAATTGATTCGGCGACCATTTTCGCCAGCTCATTTTTTGTCACTTTTCTAACCCGCACAAAATCCAGAACTTAAGATGGTTTCTCGGCAATAGATTTTATCTGTCTGAACAATTGCAGCGCCCCAACTTAACCCAATACCAAAACCAGCAAATAAATTCATCTGTATTTTGGTTGAAAAAGATTCATGTAAGAAGCCGTTGATAGTTCCTGGAATCGAAGCACTATTCTGATTTCCGTAAATTGATTGTGTATCAGAAAGAAGCTTATCCTCTGGGATTCCCATTCTTTTGCGGAGAGTTCTTAATATATACGCATTAGGTTGATGTAAAACAAAGTTATCAATTTGATCCACATTTTTCGAGGCATAACTCAAGATCTGCTCTACCATTGAAGGAACCCGCTTAAGAGTAAAATTAAATACTTCTCCGCCGTTCATAATCATAGTTTTTATATTTATATTAAATGAAGAATTAACTCTCAAGCCACTGTTCGGAATTATTAGGGCTTCTTCACCGGATCCATCTGAATACAACTGGAAGTGACTTATTGAACTGCCACTCTCAATAATAATTGCCGATGCAGCATCACCCATTAAAGGGGCAATAGCATGATCTTTTTGATCTACTATCCTACTTGCAACATCACCAACGCATAATAAAACTCTGTTCAATCCAGCTTGAATTAAGGAAAAAGCCTGGTAAAGGCCATAAATAAATCCACTACACCCCAACCTTATGTCAAACGCAAAAGCACCATTAGTAACTCCGAGTATATTCTGTAATTTAATAGCGGATGCTGGCGCAGAATAATCAGGTGATTGAGTTACAAATATAATGCCATCTATAGAATCGGGAGCTATATCCATTTGTAAGAATAAAGCTTGGGCAGCCTCAGTTGCCAAATCAACAGTGGTTTGGTTTATGTTTGACACAATGTAACGTTGTGACAAGCCAACAGATTTTTTCAGACGCAAAACGTCAGAAGAATTCAAAGATAAAGTATCAGCTTCTTCTTCCAGCTTAACCAACTTCGATCCAACGACAGTTGAAATACCTGATATGAATGGCTTAGTAAATGACAGAGAAGACTTTGGCTTGTTTGTCATAAAATGCTCTTAGCAACGTAATCTAGCCAAGCTTTTGCGCTCACAAAAGGTGTTTTATTAACGTCGAAGGTATTTTCGTCGGCTAAGGGGATATATCTACCCAAACTTTGCTCCACGATATCTTCTGTTTTAACTACTAACCCCACCAAAAGAACACTGTCTACTGTCTCAAGCAGATTAATATCAGAGCCTATATCAAAATTATTACATCCTGAATCAGAAAGAAATAACTTAAGTTCTTTTTCAACAAGTTCGAGTACATTCATATTAATTACAGCATATTTTCAGAAAAAAGAGAGTTCAGGAACATATTCTCCCGAGAATTTAAAAGAGTGAACATTGGATTCAGCGTTCAAAAATAAAAATCCATTATCTAAATAAAATTTACTACATTGATCATTTCTTTTACTTGGAATGAATTCCGCTGTAATGTCTTTCGAAAAATTTTGATGGCGCAGGACAAAATACAACATATTATGTTCAATAAATCTACCTAGCGCCCTACAACTAAGCAAAAAGGTGTCTATTTTATCTGCAACAAATATGACAACACCAACAACACCCAAATCGCCAAATTTATCTTTGGCTGAAAAAGCAAAAACCAAACCATTCCCCATAAACATCCTTATATCATTTTCAGAATACCTTCTTGTAGTCAAGTTAAATTGATTTGTTTTGTTACATAGTTGAGATATTCTGGGGATTAAATTTACATCGTTAATATGCACATCTAACTCAACATTTAGACTGGAAACATAATCCAGAATTGAATCAAACTTAGAAGCTAGATCCTCTCTCTCAAACTTTTCTATATATTGTTGTGTTTTATTACTATCCTCATTAGTAATGTAGGGCGAAAAGAACCTACTGCTAGCATTCTCTTCAAAAAAAGTATCTATACAAAATTTGATGCACTCCAAATCAGAGTGTATCGATTTCACATCTGAAATTTCGTACTCGCTATCATCAATAAAAATAGCTGATGAGCTAGAAAGACTCAACCTGTTTAAAGCATCTTGGATATTAGTGGATTTCCTTTCCCAATTAGAATAACAGAGTATAAAGTCATCAAGACGTAGGGGCATTTCAGTCTTAGCAAAAAGATCAAGAATATCCGACTCATTATTTTTAGTAACAAGAACTAATAACTTGCCAGAATCCTTGAGTGATAACAAAAAGTTTTGGAACAAGCGATATACAACACCAGGATACTCAAAACCAACATCAATCCCACTAAGACCATCTTCACCAACAACCCCCTTCCATAGGGTATTGTCTGCATCAACAAAAACAATTTTCAAAGGCTCTGTAAAGTACAGCGAACTCGCCTCAAGATAATTTAACTTAATATTTTGCAGTGCTGCGTGTTTATATGGTTGCCTCATTAATAAATAGTTTTTTATCGAGATGGAATCCGGAGTTGGTAAATTCAATATGTATAAAAACTTTGATTGATTGGATATTTCAACTAAATTTTTATAGAAAAAAGACTCAAGCTTCAAATCATTTGACCTAACTAAGTTGGTAGCATTATTCCTATGAATTGATAACTTATTAATAATAACAGGGACGCTTGAACTATTAATAAATTCTCGTAATTTTTTTAGAAAAACCTTTAAGAAACTACCCTCATTTTGAATAAGAATATAAAATAATGGTGAGATGTGTATATAAACTGCGGCAATTTCCTCTGAGCCAAAAGCTTCTGAAAAATTTTGAAGCTCAAAATCGCTTCTTGAGGAAAATATATTTTTCTTACACTCAGAGGAAAAAAGTAATTTAGAAGTACAGTCGGATATTGTGATTAATTTCATTACACAAACTAATTCTTATTTCCAATAAATTTAGACATTGTTGATCGCCATCAGCAGATATACCTTCACACGCGATAACTTTTTTATCGTCATCCAAATTATTTTCATAGGACTCAATATTTTTTACTTATTTTTAGCATTAGTTCTTGAATCTGTTTTATTAATTAAAAAATCCCATACCATTTTCATCTGACTTTTGAAATACTTTGGATCTTTAATGCTATTAATAAAGATAGACTGAGTGAATTTAGTCATTGCCCATATAGCAAATTCGACCGTATGAATTCTTGATGCAAAATCATTGAACAAATATTTTTTAATATGGGAATTAGTTTTACATTCTATAACAATGTGTGCACGTGTTTTACCCCCTCCATTAAAAACCGAATGCTTATATGAAGTGTCTAACACCCAAAGCTCACCTGGAGACATATAAACATTTTCGTTATTCACATTAAATACAACGTTAGGATTTGTAATCAATGGGATATGAAAACGAATCCTATTATTTACAGAAGCACCAGTTAAATCCCTATGGGGATGTATAAATGCATTTGGATTTAAGTAATAAATGACGCTCAACGTTATGTCATCTTCCTGAAGGTGAAATTTAGATTTAAATTTTGAAATCGCTAAATTTTTAGTATCGAGACGGAAGTTAAACCAATCTATATGTCCGTACTTTGAATCAGTCCCATGGGTTCTCTCTTTGCTTGAATAACGCTCTTCAGCAAGTTGGATACAATACTGCAACTCGTTTTCAGTCAAAAAATTATTGGCAATTTTAAAAGCACCTCTATTTATCACTGGATTGCCTTCCCATAAAGCGTTCACAGGTTGACTGGGCTTTAGCTGTAACACCTTCACGTCTAAATACACGTTTAATTGTCATGAAAACAATTTTCAGATCTAGCACCATGTTTTGATTATCAACATACCAAACATCTAATTCAAATTTTTCCTCCCAAGATATGGCATTTCGTCCATTTACTTGAGCCCAACCAGTAATACCTGGTAAAGCCTCATGACGACGAGCTTGTTGTTCCGAATACAATGGTAAATATTCCACTAAAAGTGGCCGCGGACCTACCATGCTCATATCGCCTTTCAGTACATTCCATAACTCAGGTAATTCATCCAATGAGGTAGAGCGCAAAAAACGGCCAAATGGTGTTAAACGTTTTATATCAGGTAACAAATTTCCGTCAGAATCACGCTGATCACTCATGGAGCGAAATTTATACATTGTGAAACTATGTCCAAACAACCCGGGACGCTCCTGCTGAAATAATACAGGCCGCCCAAGCTTTGAGCGTATAAAAAAAGCTAACACAAT
>Ga0255769_10005515_pt1 | contig 11852 bp, 4 predicted proteins | sample 041ome_9_FD_179637 | JGI IMG/M metagenome (GOLD analysis project Ga0255769, IMG submission 179637) | Coastal salt marsh microbial communities from the Groves Creek Marsh, Skidaway Island, Georgia - 041413US metaG (version 2) | ecosystem: Environmental > Aquatic > Marine > Intertidal zone > Salt... | reverse complement strand
GATCTTCCGCCCTTTGTCCGTCGACCGCGAAACGACTGCTCATGTCGTGTTTGTTGCGCGCTCGTAATATAATTAAGTATTTCACGATTAATGTACCACTCTTCAGACGGCCCCTCTCGCGCTCTCGTGCACTCGCGCGCTCGCGCACCGTGTCATCATCAAACGCGCGTTTAATAAGATAAGCCGCTCGGAGCCCCCTCAATTCATCACCACGTCTGATGATATCCGAGAACATACACGACGAGGTCGAGAGTCGCACGGGTAACAGACAATATCTGGAGAGGGAGGAAGATGATGTCGGAACGCACTCGGTGATGGAACGCTACGCGACCTTACCAAAAGGCTTTGACGATATAAGAATGAAAAAGGTCAACGAAGCCACTTCGTATTCCTATTCTTCACTCTCTTTGCGTTCTCCGTATTCGCTCTTTCTTTCGCAAAGCAACTCGAGGAAGATGGTTTTGTGTTCAATTTTAGGTGTCTTTTTCGGCGTTACGATTGCAAACGTGTTCTTCTTTGTCGTCGATAAAAAGGTGACGACGATGACTAGAACCCGAACGAACGAAGTCTACGAGAATAACAGGGAATTTATGTTGATCGATCCCAAACGAAAAGAAGATAATGAGGAGGAAGAAATGGACGAACGCGGGTCGGTCACGAAAGATGGGAAGTTTGCTCTGGTAGTTTCGGTCTATAAAGAGTGGGGAGAGAATAACGAGAAGGTCCCAGGGTGGGCAAATGCGAATGCTTCGCGGGATAACTATTTCGTGGTCCAACCCTTCTATCAGAGAATCGAAGCCAACAAACCTGCGTTTGTGATGAATAAGGGGTTCGAAAGTGGTGTTTACATGAGATACATTGTAGATAATTATTACAATCTTCCGGAGGCTGTTATTTTTGTCCAAGCAGACGGGTGTGGAGTAGATATGAACGCAATCCTACCTCACGTCACAAAAGAAATTCTTGATCAAGCTGGAGGTTTTCTTCCTCTAAATTGCTTGAAAGTTATGGGTCGATCAGTTCGGATGTGGGGAAAACACGTGGATGCTTGCTGGCGTGAAGTTTCGAAGCATTTCAAACTCAATCTCTTCGAAGGGTCTCCGCCGGGCTCGGATTTCAAAATAAACATGGTTTGTTGCGCTTGCTTTGCTGTGAAGAGAGAGTTACTGTTGTCTACTCCATTCGAAGTATGGACTTCGTTTTACGAACGTTCAATTGTGAGAGGACAGTGTGTTGAGGGTCAATTAGATATAGATGAAGGTAAACATGAAACAGCAGGTGCTTTCGAGCACTTGGCGCATGTGATATTTGGGAGGAAAGATCCTCTGTGGGAACCAAAGTGTTTCGATGATTTCGCCACTATTGTGAATAATGAAAACGCGCGGGGGTCCTTAAAGCAACCCGAGGTTTATGCTTCTGAGAAAGTCGAAAAGCAACCTGTTACCATAGTAGAGAATGCTGATGACAGTTGGAGCAAACTTCCAGAGTTGGTGAAGCGTTTGCAATGCAACGTTGTATCAGATTCAAAGTCTACCCCGCCGTCACTCAAAATATTTGCACTTGAAGATGCACCGAGTTTGGGTCACTTTCAAATGAGTGTGGTATCATTTTTTTGCTGGTTGATGAATCAGGTAGAAGATGCAGACAATATTGCTCAACAAACTGGGAGGATACAGCTATACGTCAGCACAATAGTCAACTCCAACAAAGAACTTCAAAACGTTGCCGATTTGTACTACAAACCTTTTCTTGAAAGCATCGCTAGTTACGCTGAAATGAATTTTGACATTCACCTCTCTACGTTGGATGTCAACGATTGGTACACCAATTTGCATATCAATGCCGATCGAATCTCGTGTTATGATGATAATGAAACGGTTCGTGCAAAAGAGATCGAAGTTTACCATCGAACTTGCTCTTCTGAAAGGCACTACAAGGGACATTGCGCAGCCTGGTTTGATAAGCAAAGTAACGTTGATCACTTCAGAGACTTTTTGGAAAAATCGTTGAACTTGAAAGAAATTGCAGTTGAAGCAATGAGTGAAGTTATCAACGCTACCAGAATTCTCATCTTTGATAGAGCCGAAGGATATGCCAAGTCGTATGAGGATGCGAATTTAGTAGTCAGTGCGATTCAAAATGAATGCAAACAATGCAATGTCACGTACTTTCAGGCTGATTTGAAGCGAGGCGGAGCAAAATCTTTTGAGTGGAATTGTCGACTTATCGCGGGCTACGATATTATAATTGCTGCGCATGGTTCCTTCCTGGCAAACCTGCCATGCGCAAAACCAAATTCAGCAGTAATAGAGATAATTTGGCGAGATATAACTGATATGAGTATGTATGAACCCTTAGCATATCAGTTGGGTCTGAAATATAGAAGAGTCAACTTTGATTGTGTCTTATGTGATGTGAGGGATCCAGAGGATCACCCGGTCAAGCCTGATCTTGCTGAATTACGCTCTGCATTACAATCGCTAACAATAGTCACGACAGAATCAACAGGAGACTTAGAAGAGAATAGGGTTGACGCCATAATGAGCAGTCAGGAAGCAAAAGAAAACGCCTCAGAAACGCTTACTGAAGAGTTTCACTTACTCTCGAACAAACTCATGAAAAATCAATTCAGAGATTCGTGCGCTGCAGCGTGCTTTTACTCTCCACAACTTACTCGAACAACAGGTCTAGGAAGTTTCGTGCAATTTATCGTAGCCGCTTTGACCTTTGCTATTGAGGATGGATGTGTTTTGATTGCATCATCAGGTTCATCTTTCTCGCAGTTGTTTGAGGGAACTTCCTTAAAAAATCTGACAAATTGCAAAGAAGAGGATGCCAAAGACATCAAATATATCGATATGGGTGCAAGTGATATGGACGAAAACGGTATGAGGGCTAGGTACATGAGATACGTACCGCAATTTGACGATGTTGGGTTCAAAGACAGCATCATGCTATGGCAAAGTGTCGCCCTGTCATTTCTTATGCGTGTAACCGAGAGTTTTACCAACCTAATTCAAGAAGTTCAAAATGAAATAGGTTGGTACGATATTCAGAAGTGCCATGGTGCTGTGATTTCTATGCACGTGAGGCATGGGGATAAAGGAAGCGAATCGCCTCCTCTACCATTATCTGCGTATCTGAAAGAACTTGAACTTTGGCTAGAGAATGCTGAACAAAATCAAGAATTCAAGTGTATATTTGTTGCCACGGATGATGGAGACCTGCGGAAAAGGCTTGAAGATTCTCCGGTTTTGAAACTGGAATCAGGTCGCGAATTCAAGGCGATCGGTTCATGGCAAAGCAAGGTGGCTTTGCAAAAGTTGTCTGGTTATACAGAAGGAGGAAATTTGCTTGATTTGCATCTATTGTCAAGGGGGGGAATATTTTGCTTTACATTTAGCAGTAATTTTGGCAGACTTGCGATGCATATGAATCCTATGCATCTCGAAGCTCGCGCAAAATCTTCCCTAATTCCTATGGATTACTATCATCATGCCATCAGTAGTGGCTTTTTCTTCGTTCATCAGCAAAATGGACGTAGAGGGTATTGGTCAACGGTGGCCGTGTTCAAAGAAAAAATATCTTCTAAACTTAAGTGCGAACCTCAAGATGGGTGTAGCATACAAACAAGCCAGAACGAAACGTGTTGCAGACTTCCGGCGAAATCAGATTATATCAACGGCGTGATCGGACCGAGTCTGTCTGAAATTTTTCCGGATGAGTTTGAAAAATATGGCCGTGTTATTGGTGAATTTTGAGCAATATACGTCAAAAGTTATGGACATGTCCTACATGTTTTACAACGCTTCTGCTTTTGATCGAGACATGTCAGGTTGGGACACCCCACCAGCCAATTGGCAGGACCCGTGCTGTGTTCTCTCCCCCTTTTGAGCGTTTTATTCATTTCCTAGGTTTAGAAAGTTGTACGTTACTACCAGTGCTGCCAATGATGTATTTATTTATTTGATATTCGACGACTTCTGTTCTTTTCGCCAGTCTGCATCCCAACAAATGTGTATTTTAACGTTTGCTCAAAAGTTCTATGTGATGCCAGTTGAACTCTGGACGGTGTTTTTGGAATCGCTCGAAGTAAAGTCCACTTTTTACATGTGCGCAGTTTCAATATTCGTTGTCCGCGTGTTAACAGTCTGGACAGTATTCCCACTGTAAGGAATAAGAGTAAAGCGAAAAAGGAAATTTTTCACCTACTGCTTGACCTCGCTCGTCAAATTAATACAAACGCGCACCGCGCGCTGCAAAAGAGATTGAGAGAGAGAGAAAGTGAGCAGAAATACGTTCGAGAGTAGCAATTGAGACGAGGTCAATCGTAGGTGACGTCGTTTGCGACGAAGCGCAGTCTCTTCAACTCGTCACCGCGTCTGATGATATCCGAGAACATACGTCGAGAATCGCACGGGGAACAGACAATATCTGGAGAGGGAGGAAGATGATGTCGGAACGCACTCGGTGATGGAACGCTACGCGACCTTACCAAAAGGCTTTGACGATATAAGAATGAAAAAGGTCAACGAAGCCACTTCGTATTCATATTCTTCCCTCTCTTCGTGTTCTCCATACTCGCTCTTTCTTTCGCAAAGCAACTCGAGGAAGATGGTTTTGTGTTTAGTTTTAGGTGTCTTGTTCGGGATTACGGGTGCAAACGTGTACTTCTCTGCCGTCGATAAAATAGCGACGATGACTAGAACCCGAACGAACGAAGACTACGAGAATAACAGGGAATTTATGTTGATCGATCCCAAACGAAAAAAAGATGACGAGGAGGGTGAACAGATAGAACGTAAGGAGAACGAAGAGTTTTTAGCAGCCATGCGGTATTTTCAGTGCACTCAGACAGACAAGGAAGCGGAGGTAAAAGTAGTAAATCTCGGAACTGGTGGCGGCCTCGGATCGATGTTACAATTTTCATGGAGAGAACTCTTGAAGTATAAAACGGACCCACAAAAGCACGTGGCTGTGAGGTTTGCTGGTAATTTAAAGTGGTACACGGCAAATGAGGGTTGCAAGGAAACCCCCAGTTACGAGTGCTTTTTCTTGGATCCGACGAGCGAGGGACACATTGACGTAGGCGATGCGAATATGAATAATAGTGATAGTATTGATAGAAATGTTTCTCCAGTTTTATCGTGCGAGGAGAGATATGCTGTGGGAAATCTTCTTCCCATTAAGCAGAACGCGTTTTGGTGGAGGATAACGAGCGCGTACTTGTTCTCACCAAAACCAAATATTCTCTCGGCGGCAGAGGCAGTTAGAGAACAATTTCATTTTACTGACTTCCCAGACGTGGCTTTACACATTCGTCGAGGTGATAAACTTCACGATGGGGCGAGCAGGCAGACTGTTCCTATCACTCTAGATATGTATTTTGAGGTTGCAGAAAAACTCGTGATTGAAGCAGCCGCCTCGAAATCTTCGCAGATTTTAGTTTACATTGCTTCAGACGACAAAGAAGCCATGATGAAGGCTCGAGATTGGGAAACCCAACGCGGAGGAATGAACGACTTAAACTTCAAAATTATCATGCAAGAGACAAAGATTACGGAGCTTGAAGGCACTCAAATCTCGGAATCAGGAAATAGCCTTGCGAGCGATAAGAAATACGCGGAAGCGCTTCTTTTTCTCGTAGATTTGCACTTTATGATGCACTCTAGTTATTTCGCCGGACTAGTTATGTCGCAGCCCGCTAGGATAGTCGCTGACATTGGTTTTGCCAAGGGATCAATGCTCAAAGCCATCGCCTTGGACGAAGAAAACATTGAAAACGGCTTAGCCGATGGAGGATGGAAGGCACTATGCACAGGATGGCATGGGAAGTCGGAGGTTCTCTCGCAGATTCGAGCGCATGAGGGAGCGAAACAGGATTCGACTGCTCCCTCTGATGCTACTACTACTGCTACTACTACTGCTACTGCTGCTGCTGTTGACAATATAAATGACGATAACGAGAAGCCAAAGTTATGCTGGGAGAAACCAGACGAAAAATTCTGTTGGAACCAGGGCTTAACTATTGAAGAGCATGTTGACGCTCAGCTGTATCCGTGGATTAGTAAAGGAGGTATCAGTCCCAAGGATGTAGAGTCGACTCATGCTCTTCGGTGCGATATTGTCAGCACAAATGGAGATTCAGGCAACTCGTACGTGAGCAGAGCGTTGAAAGCATATCCAGAGTTGAGGCCTGAAACAGATATATGTATACATAAAACCAATGGGGATTGGCCGGAATCGACTTTAAGAGATTGTTTAGATAACAACTTCTGTCCTTTAAGTATTGTTGGGAGTAGCTACGAAGCGTTCCTTGACATTGCTATTCCATACTCGTATGGCAATAGAGATGCGTTCGGGGACAAGTATGAAGAAAAACATAAAAATGTTTTGGAAATTGGCACCAATTCTCCCGAATGGTCACAAAAGAAAAATACAGCTGTGTGGAGAGGAAGTGTTGGGTGCTCTGTTGGGTGCGCCGATAAAGGCGAATTGTATTTTCCAAGTAATCACATTCAGCACTGTTCAGATGATCACAAGGCTGGCAGTTGGGACGCAAACAAAGCTGGACGCACTTGGGGGTGCGACCAAAGCAAAGCTGCTGTGCGCCATCAAAGGATGCAACTCGCGAATATGTCTTTCCATCGCGGCGAAGAGTGTGGGTTGGACGCAGCCATTACAACTTGGAACGAACACGAAGGTACACTTCGCGAATATTCGGGCATGACCTCAGAAGAGCTGGGAAATTTGAAAAGGGCGGGTTACAGTGAAAGAGAACAAGCTACATATAAATACATAGTGAATGTCCAGAATAATGGATTTGCCGATCGGCTATGGAGATTGTTAGCGCTAAAAGTTGTCGTTTTGCAAGAAATGCATGCATTCAGAGAATTTTTTTACGACATGCTCATTCCGTGGGTACACTACGTACCGATCAAAACAGATTTGAGCGATTTGTGCGAGAAAATACAGTGGTTGAGAGATAACGACGAAAAGGCTCGTGAAATCGCCGAAAACGCACATGAATTTGTTCGCGACCAGTTGAGTTTGGATAACATAAATTTATATGTCGCTTCGCTTATACATCGCATCGGGCAACTCACCGTTCAAGGCCATAACCTTACGGACGATGCTTTGTCGATTCCCCGGAAAAATAGATAAATAAATACTGTTCGCGTGTTCCCTCTGGAAGACGCCCTAGCATTCGGACATTTCTCGACGACAGTGGTGCAATATTTTTTATGGTTGATGAATATTATATATAGATCGCAAACGTAATGATTCTCAATCTCCACTGCAACTGTACGTAAGTTCCTTAAGAATTCAGATTAAAAGTCATCCGCCTTTACAAAATTTTGACAACCAAACGTTTATTATTGCAGAAAGTATCAATTGTCCCCGTCCTCTTCTAAACCAAAATACAACCATTTTTCCAGATTTTCGCCACGCTATGTCTCTTAGAATCCTCTCTTCTTTCGTTTCGCGCGCTTTTCGACGCATTTAGACGCTTATAAAAATGTTGCGAACTTCCACCGTTTGAAAGACGTGAACCCTCAGAAAAAAACTGTAAGTTTGATGCGCGCGCGAGTCTTGTCTGAAGATGTTGTCGACGTCGGAAAGACTGTCGACAAAAATAGAAACGATTACTTCGTCGATGGTACGATAAAGAAAAAGAAAAGCGTTCCCTCCTCCACCTCTTCTTATTTCTACTCGTCGATGATGACGAAAAATCCGTGGGTGTTGCTCGTTTTAGGTATCGCGTTTGGCGCGTTTCTCCCTACTCTAGTGAGACATGAATCGGTGCGCGCCGTGCACAAACACGTAAATGGTGCGTATAAAGCGCACAGGGAGGCTTCCAAGGAGTATATGAAGAGGTATCGAGAAACGTATTTAGGGGAAATGGAAAAGAATTACGTGAGTGAGAACGAAAACGAGTTGCTTTTGGAAAATATGGTGAAAGAAGAAGAGAAGAAAGTGGAAGAGGCTTTGGTAGAAGAGGAGGTAAGAACTGCTGCTCCCATAGATGATGTTGCGGTAGAGAGGGCGAATGACGTGGAGGAAGCGAGGCGCTCGAACTCTTCTCCGGATGCTCCCCAGTCGTTACCGGTGGTGCACATTTTGAACTTAGTCACCGGAACTGGTTTGGGACAAATAGTGGAAGCTTTGGTACCAATTTTAGAAACTCTGAAAAATACCGGTTACGAAAGGTTTGCTGTGCATGAATGCGGAGAAGATCCGCCCTGGAAACGCGGTTGGAATAAGTTGGTTTCATGTGAAGATCGACCAGAGAAGAATAACATTTATCATAATTTTAAGAGAACATACGAGAGTGGAGGTAAACAGACCATGATAGAAGTGATGAAGGAATTCGAGAAGTATGAGAATAGTAACGAAATAGATCATCTGAATGGGAATATGAACGATTGGAATGAGATTTTGAGCAGCAAAGAGATTTATGGGAACGCAGCGAAGATGTTGATGGTGCAGCAAATGCATAATAAATATGCCAAGACATCGGCGTCATCTATTTGCACTTCGATGCGATATTGGTTTGATGAGCCTGTTGGTGATTTACTGGAGTTGGTAAGAGAACCAGAGCGTGAAATGCATAAAGTGATCACTTTTCACATACGCACGTTCGCGGATGAGAACATTGGCATCGCTTTCAACGACGATTTATCATTGAATGAAGAATTGGCGGAGCAACGACGCGACAAAGGGAAAGCGCCAGAGCCGAGAACAGATCGCATCAAGAAAATTGCGTCTGAGTTTCCAAAAATGATTCAAAAGATGGTGGAAGTGTGCAATGTACTGTTCGAAAGAACGGGTAAAAAGACACACGTAGCCGTGGACTCCCAGGCTGTTCGTGACTATCTACGAAAACATGACGCAGTCATACAGGTAATTTCGACAGATATCGAGAAATATAAAGAACACTATTACACCGAGCCCGCATATACTCTGAATGATGTTGCAGATTGGTACTTGTTATCGTTGGGACAAACGGTCGTTGCGTTTCCAACCGAGTCGTCGTATAGTGCTTCCGCACACTGCAGAGGTGGTAGTGCAATGCATAACCCTTGCACAGAAAGACAGTTTACAGAAACGGTGTATAAAGTCTTGGAAAGCGAATTCAAGGAAGATATTTTTACTTCTAAAACTCTTTCGGCCACGTCACAATCCAAACTTGATGTTGAGGGAGAGTCCAATGTAGATTGGAATGAAGTAGTTGCTGCCAATCTTGGTATTCACGATAGTGGCGATGGAAATACAAACATTAAGCTTGCAGATATTCCATTCCCGTCTCCCGAAGATGCTGAGTTTCGGTTTCATGAAACTTCTTCCGGTTTTCGCACGTGTCTTCCAGGTGTTCCAGCCGAATACTCAGATGTACTCACTGCTGATTCCGTGACAGGGAGTACGATATCACCAGACGAGTGTCTCTGGTTGAACGACGTCAAGAGGGCCGGGATAGCGGCGTCTAAATTGCCTTCAGATTGTGTTCCTGATAAAACTGTGTACTCTTCGCACGCCAACGAGTACCATTGGGAAATGCTGATCTTCAACTTGCAAAACCTCAAAGACCGTAAGTGTTTTATGAATAGACTCGTGATAGAGTGCATGGACGATAAGGCTTTGGAGCTGTGCAAAGCTTCGGGATACATTAAGCACTGCGTTCCGTATCCAAAAGCTTTGCGTGGGTCTGACTTTGAACGCCCTGAGGGTCAAACGGAATCGAAATCAGATTACAACGCGCTCACATGGATCAAGGAGAAAGTAGCATTCTCACTCATGCATGCCGACTTATCCGTGTTCATGTTTGATAGTGACGTACTCTTTTTTGACGTTCCAGATTTGGTTGAGATTCAAGCGAGCAAACCAGACGTTATCATTTTCTTCCAACTCGCCTCGATTGAAGACGAAGAAGTCGAAAAAGCTGGCGAGTTTACGAAAGAGTACCACTTTCATCAGACTATCAACACCGGTCAATTACTCTGGAAACCGAGCAGTGACATGAAACGTGTGCTTTTGAAAGCATTCAGAGCTGGCAATGTAAAAGGTAGGATTGATGCCCTTGATCAGGGCTATTTTGGTCGTACCCTTCGCATAGAAGATGATGGCGCTGTATGGGAGAAAGCACACCATTTATCTTCCAAGTTTGATTCGGGGTGTTTTCATCACAGGCCATACGATGAAGAGAAGAAGTTGAAGAGAACAACTTTCCACGCTTGTTGCTACACTACGTTAAGCTCAAAACTCCAAGTATTGAAAATGGAACAGGAGTATTTTTTACAACACGAGAAGGAACGAGAGCAGATGTTGTCAGCGCAATAGATATTACAGGAAACTTTTACTTTAGTCATACGGACAGAATAGATCTCAGTTATGTAGCTTTGGAGTACTGGGTTCAAAGATAAGTTGGAAAATTTCCTCGTGCTCAGTGCTTTGCACTGTTAGGAATAGAGAGTAAGTTGTAAAATAGAGCCTTTGGGCGTCTGCTTTGGTTTGTTTACTCTCGCATACACTCTCCGCTAGCAGATTTGTTGATCTCTATGACTGCACGTCACTTTCTTGGCCGTACTCTTTCGGTCCCCACACCCACCAACCCAAAGACTTCGCCCAATCGTGATGCGGATCCCAAACGTAAGGACATAATTCCTCGAGTTTTTTTTCTTCGTCGTACAACTCGCTCGATCTACTATTTTGCCCATGGAAAGTGTGGAGTTTCACGAGCGCTTCGTTTTTGCCTGTGCGCTTTTGAAAGTCTGCTTTGGTCATTTTCATGAACCACAAGGATTTGATGTCTTCCGCACATCTCGCAACGAATGAAACCCACAGCGGTTTCAAAGTCACGTTTGGCGAGCGAGGATCTACAATTTCAAACTCTCCTTTTTCATCGACTCGAAGCATATTACACGGATTACCCGTTCCACCACTGAAAAAAAATCGCTTGTCGTAGTCTATCGTATTGGCCTTCATTTGAGGCGTTCCGCTCAACGCAGAAATAGCCATCTTAACTTGAGCTTGTAGATGCAGTGTTCCACCCTGCGTTGAAAGAAGAGAAAAAAAACTCAGTTTTAGCTATTCGGCAGCGTAGTATATTTCTGTTACGAAGCATGCGACGAAGTAGAAATAAGAAAAGCAAAAAAATCCACGCGCGCAAAAAGGAGAAAAAGCTCTCACCGGCATTTGCTTCGCCGTTTCTATCGTCTCATCTTTGATTTGCTTCATTTTAGTGAATAGCTTGCATAGAGATTGAGATCTCCCTATCCAAGCGCCCGTGCTAACAGCTCGAGTGGTGGAGTTTTTCATAACTCCTTCGTCCATGTACCCTCCTCCCTTGTATGCATTTTCTGACTGTACTGGATACAATTTTTCCAATCCAGCCGGCCAAGACGTGTCCGTGGCTGAGAAGGTATAGTCGAACAAATCGAAACTACTTGGGTCGTTCCTGAACTCTCCCCTCTCTTCGATGTCTTCCTTTCGCAAAAGCCACCGGCGAATAAAATTACTCGCCGTCCCACCTTCTTGTAGAATCGACTCAAAAGCAGCCCCACCTGCGGTGAGCCGATCCTTCGGGAGGCCACAGTACCAATCTCTATACGTCTCGCATCGATCTATCTGCCCACTCGATTTGAATCCAGACGAGTTAAATCCCAGAAGATGTACATCTAGTCCATTCAGTAGGGCAGATTTTAACATCGTGCAAGTTTGCGGATTTATGTGTGAAGCGAACACGCCAACCGTAAACGCCTCCTCGAGTTCCTCTTCGGAACCAGCAACGCGGTCAATATCATCATCAGCAGCAGCAGCAGATGAGGACGACGAATCAAGCATCGACTCCAAAT
>Ga0255769_10005514_pt1 | contig 11854 bp, 23 predicted proteins | sample 041ome_9_FD_179637 | JGI IMG/M metagenome (GOLD analysis project Ga0255769, IMG submission 179637) | Coastal salt marsh microbial communities from the Groves Creek Marsh, Skidaway Island, Georgia - 041413US metaG (version 2) | ecosystem: Environmental > Aquatic > Marine > Intertidal zone > Salt... | reverse complement strand
TGGGCATGAGGATAATATACTTCATCTATAAGGGCAATATTGGTATTTCCAACCTTTAATCTTATATATTTATGGTCTCTAAATGTAATTTCAGCATCTAAATGGTCTAAATACCACTCTTCTGCTACTTTTAAGTCTTTAACCTTTATTGCAATATGGTCAATTATATCCATTTTATACCTCGTTTTTAGACCCAGAAGACACCAATTTTAGTGAAAAAGTGAACAATTCTAGGGGCATTTTGGAGCCTTTTAGGGGCATAACTATGGTTACACACACCATTCTGTTGCTCAAAATGGTGTTTTTTACTTCTAAAACGACTCCAAGTGACTGTTCCCAAGTAGAATTTTGTGAATTCCACTTAGACCATGCCACAATATCGCCAATTTTTATGTTTTCAGCCGCTAATTCACCAAATTTAGTCTTCTCATCCATTTCTTAATGGTAAATAGCACCAAAAAACCTATTTTTTACATCAAAAAGTCTGTATTTTTCCAAAAACAACCTAAAATAGCTGATAATAGAGTTATAACAGTTATTTCAAATCCAAAAAAGCCATAAAATAACCAAAATACCACAACTGTGAGCATTAGTTTCCAAAAAGTTGTTATTTGTAATATCATTTTTAGTTAAATCCTATTTCTTCTATATCGTCTGGACTGATTGCCAATAAGTTAAAACCGTCATAAACCAATATTCTTTCTTTTTCGTCCATATCGTAACTTACAATATATACCGGAGTGCCTCTACTGACTTTTAGGAGTGTCTTTTTGGTTGGAGCCCAAAGATAAATAACACCAGTCCCTTTAATCATTGCCGGTGCGATCATTTCTATAGATTTATCTAACTTTTTTCCAGTTATTTGTCGTATTATCTGTTCAATTCTATCTTGATCGAGATTATCCCAAGCCATTTTTACCTACTTTGTTTAATATAACTATATTTGCTTGAATATTGTTTCTGTGATAAGACATTTTAGTTAGCAAATATCTCCTATTTAGATAAGAAATGTCTTCACAAGAGTCTTCCATCCACCATTTCTTATTGTAACTGATCCACTGAACCTCATATCTACTACTATTAGAGGAAATAACGATACCTTTTTTCAGTATTATATTTTCAGATGGATGATATTGTGCGACAAGATCTCCTAATTCTATCATATTGACTCCATAGTATTAATATAACATTAAATTTATGTATGTCAATTCATAAAATTCATAGCAAATATGATAGCACCCATTGCAAACTGAATAACAGCAAAGATTGTTATTGCTTTTATTTTAAAATTGTTTAAATCTTGTACTTCTTGTACCAATCTTGATAACTGAGTTGGGGAAACAACATCATCAATTTTCTGTTTCCAATCGCGAAGTTCAATAACTTTGTCTTCTTTGGCTTTTAATTCGGCAATTTCTTGCCTAACACCCTGTAAATCGCCACGAAGTGCTTCCATGGCTTGAGATAGTGATTGAAGTTGGGCTAACACAAGTTGATTGTAGTTTTGTTCAGGCATAATATGCCCTCCTATATGGTTTTAAATAGTAAGTATCGACCGTATTGGTGAAATAGTATGCAGGCGAGAGTTGTTTTTGAAGGAGTTCATCACAGGAAGTAAAGAAATATTAGTATTTCTTTGCTAAACCTTCATTGATGAGCCTATTATTGATATTTTCTCCATCAATAAACACAACCCCAAGGCATCTTCCATACTTACCAACACCGTGAGACTTGAGGATAAATTTATTATCGCAATCGTCCATAATAGCCATTAGAGCCTTCTTGGTTTTTAACCCAGCCTGCTTTTCTTCTAAGTTTTTTGTACGCGTCTCGGGGGCATCTATACCGTGTAAACGTATTCTACACTCTATCCAGACATTAAATCCTAAGTCTACCCTTGCATCTAAGGTGTCTCCGTCTACAACTCTTGTGCAGATAGCATTATACTCGTACAAGGTTTAGTGCCTTTCTTATAGTTGAGACTGGAACAATCGATTTATTAAGGCTTTGTAGTTCATCAAAAGAAACCCACCTATATTCATCATGCTCTACTATGCCAGTTTGAGGATTTGGATTCAAAGAAACATTGCCGTCATAGTCTTTTGTTACAAAAAAATATTTCATAACTCTTCCCATAGGCTTTGCTTCAACTTTTTGAAGGTCTCTAACCGTTAAACCGCACTCTTCTTTTGCTTCTCTGGTGGCTCCCTCTATTGGCATTTCGTTTCCATCTAAATGTCCACCGGGTAAATCCCACCATCCCGGCTTCCAAGGGTCTGTTGAGCCTCTTAATAAGATAAGGACTCTATCTTTGTTGTCAACAATGATACAAGAACCTACCTCTTTGGTGTTTCTTTCCATTATATACTGTCTCCATTCTTGTATTATTTCTTTCATATTGCGAATCTTCCAACATCGACAATAACTATGTCGCTTGTAACAGGTCTCATCATAACATTTTGAGAGTGAACATCAGAAAAACCAATCCCCAAGTCCTTGAATGCTTGAATATTTTGTTTCAAACTTGCGGCATCTGGAAAATTCGCTTCAATATACCCTTCTTCATCAAATGCTTCATCAAAACCGACAAATACAGAACTCTTATCAGAAGGGGTATCACCTGTATTGGAGTCTGTTGTAGTCAATGGGCGACGATAATTATAGTCAAATTTGGGAAAAATCATTCCAGCAGTGACATCAGTAAATTGTCTCTCATCTTGGTGCCTTTGCATCGTATGTTTTGTAATTGAATCTACCAATGAAGCCATAAGCCTCTTGCCATATTTAGAAAATTTGTATTTTTTTGGTATTTTTTTTGATGATTTGCTTGATGAATGATTTGGTGACGGCTTTTTAGTATGTTTATCTATGGCATATAAGGCATTCTCATTTGGTGCAACAGAAAAATTACTATATATTTTTACCGCATCATCTACAATTCTATTTATCATCTCTTGATCATTGGTGATACCTCTTGTAACACTCATGACTTCTTTTAGAAAATTTTTAATTATTGTTTTATTCTTAAAAAGTGTTCTATCTCGTCGTTCCAAATTAGGTCCAGATAGTTGTCCGCTCATCGCAAATAACTTTTTAGCAATAGTGTCGGGTAACTGTTGTAATTCTTCCATAAAAATTAAGCCAGCACGTTCCTTTCTTCCATCAAGGGTCTCCCCCTCTGCTGGAATATCCACTATTCCAGTCTTGTATATTACTGGAAAGTATTTTGCTTTTTCACCAAATGAACTTCTATTGTTCATTATGTATTTATAATTATTTATTTCTCTCTGTATCGCTTGTGCTGCTCCACCCTGCCGTACCGTAGAAGGGGAAATAACTTTTAAAGCCATTGGTTTGTCTGTATGTTTTTGAATTACTCTATAAACTCGACCATCGGCACCACCACCTAAATAATTGTGGAGTTCATAGCCCTTGTCGTGTAAGTAGGCTTTGATACCAGTCATACTTGGCTGTGATGAATCTGAAGAAGTTGGCTCATCATTGAAATCAAAAGTTGTATCAGCCGATTGCTGATTTTCTATTAAAAACTGATTCCAAAATTTTTGATACATTATATTCTATATCCTTCGATTAAATAATAAAACAAAAAAGTAGCAATATTAAATAGTGCTAACAGTTGCAAATAAGGAATAGAATATAGTTCAGCAAAAATAAAAAGACCAATGTTTATCAACACACATGTTAAAGACAGAGTGTTAACAAAATCATTGATCTTTTTCACATACAAACCCTCTATAATAAATAGAGAGTTATCCTTCTATACTGGAAATTATGTCTATTTTATGTGGAGATAAAAATTCTTCCCTATTCGTTTCAAAAATATAAACTTTAATAAATATACTTTTTTGTTTTTGTTTTGGGCAACCCGTTACGATGCCCAAATGTGATTCAACATGAACACCAAAGTTATATTTTCTTATTTTAACTAAATCTCCAATCTTGTGTGCTAGATAGACGCCATACATTTAATCTGTTCCTCAATCCAACTATCTGCCTGTGCAGAATTGTCAAACCTTTGCGATAGTTCTCCAAGATACTGATGACTAGCACAATCAACAACACACCAAGCCCATTTCCAATTAGTTTCTTTATTCATAGCAAGGCATGCTTCAATTTTTTTGTTGGAAAATTGAGGAAACTTTTTTGCTGTTAGTTTACTTAGGACTTTAATTTTATTCTTTTTAAATCTTTCCGTTTCTTCGTCTACCGCATCTGCTTGCCTTTCTTGTGGCTGCTCGGTATTTAGAACAACCCAATTAGACTTTTGCAACTTTTGTGTAAGAGTTGGCAAAATACTATCAAAAAAATATTGAGACTCCTCTGCCTCAAACGATGTGTAGGGACTTTTTGCTCGCTTACCGCTTGCAAAAACCTTGTAAACATTCCAGTTTTGCATCTTATCCTCCTTGGTTGATGCTGTAAAGTTCTATAGTTCCTATTAAGATTGATAATCTTAGTCCTTCTTCTTCCATAAATTCTACATTATTAAATTCAATATCTTTACTTTGATAAAACCAATATATATTCCAAATGTAGACTTCATCTTCTAAGAAGATTCTTCTTTCTCTTTTTACTAAGAAACCTCTTGATTTGGTACGCATATCAAATATCATATCGCCAATTTGTAGAACAATATCGGATGCTTCGTCGCGTAATTCTTCAAGAGTTTCCATTACATTTCAACTCCTGATGGTTGTGCTTGGTATAGGCAATATAATATATTTTTTTAATTTATTTACTTGGGGTTTGCTCTGGTGCATCACTATAATTAGATGCATCGTTACTGATTAGTAGCCAGTCTCTGTGCGATTTGATACAAGCAGCAGCAAATTCTCTCATTTTCTCTTCGCTAACCTCAGAAGTTGCTTTTAATATACACACACTTCCGGGCATATAGATCGCTTTTCCAGATGAAACTACTGATTCCACCTTTACTCTTTTCACTTCTTTGTCAATAGAGTTCAATCGAAATTGTACAGAAAGGATCGCAATAATTGCTCCTACCATAAATGTACTGATAATAATTTTGTCTCTCATTATGTCTCCTATTCAACAACTTGTATTAGGTTTTTTTCTATACAACTGGTTTTCTTGATCTTAATCCAGTAAACTAAAAAAACATTTTCTTCTTTCTTCATTATAATTCCGAGATCTCCATCTTGGAGACCATAGGAATAAAGCCAAATTGGATATCTTGTTTTAAGTCTAACTAGATCGCCTTGAATCATAATATAATATATTGACCAAAATTATTTTTTTGCAACCATTTTATTTTCATTGTTTTAAAACAATGAATTTGAATAAATCCTGTTTGGTTGTCAATGCCAATAACTAGTCCACAAAATTTTGTTTTTGGATAATACAGCCAATCACCAAGCGTTGCTTGGGGCAGTTGATTCGCGAATGGATCGATACAGTCGGTACTCACGACACTATTATAACATCAGATCTTGATTCTGTCAATGATGTAGGGGTGTTCGAGTGACAAGTCCTTGTAAAGTTTCTTCATGATTTTCTTGACGACCTCTCCTACCTCTTCTTTGATATCTTTTTTCTTTAAAAGTTTTTTGAGTTCATCTTCGACCATCTTTTTGATATCTGTCTTATCTTTTGCTGTAAGTTCTTCTAAGATAATTTGTTTTAATTTGCTTTTAGTAATAGTCATAATAATCTTCCTCTTCGTCAATAAACTCTTCTGCGGTAACAACATTGTTGGGATTTGGTGCTATATCCCAAGGTCTTCCATCTGGATATGCTCCATAAATAGCAGAACTATTCCTCAGTTCTGGATCCGAAAAGAATTCAACCTCTGGTGGTATTTCTGCATCATCAATGGTGATAAACAAAAGACTTTGATTTAAATCACCTTTAATATCTTTTTCGCCAATATCACCCAATACTGCTTCTAATTCACCAAAGTCAGACATTATATGAGCACATGCTTCATCTCGACAAGTAAAGAAATAAATTCTATGTTCTATATCTCCATTTGAGTTTCTATAGAAATCTTCTCTATCTTCTGCTTTATCTCTAGAACGAATGAGTTTTTCACCATTTTTAAATCGCTCTAGGTTATCTCCCTTCTCTCCATATCTTTTTGATAGACGAAACAGACTACTCCCTATATCATTAATAGTTCCGATGTATTCACCTTGGTTTTCAGTCAAGAACTTGCGCCAATTTTCAATTAGTAGCTTCATACTGTCAATCTCCAACGCCATTTTCCTTTGCCGTCTTCTTCGGTAGGAACTTTTTCTTTGTTGTTCAACTTAGCCCAGATAGATTTACCGCCCGTTGTCTGTGCTTTATCACTATACAGACTCCCGCCAAATCTTTTCGCAAGCCACATATATAATTCAGCAGCGGAAAAGCGTGGTTCGGTGTGGGCTTTACGAACTGTACCAATAGAATAACTCTCTCTAAAAGGATTTACTGCAACATAAGCCTTTGCTCTATCGCTGCTATCAACAGCAAAGAAAAGAATGCCACCTTCGGGTAACTCAAAGGCTACCATTTTGTGCCCTTTCCAATCACCCAATTCTTTTGGCTTACCAAGGCTTGGTGCGTGAGAATTATAAAAATAATCTAAACTTTGCTGGATTTCGTCTTGTGTTGTGGCAAAGTCGTCAAAGTCTTCTACTTCGTTTACATACTTGCGCCAATTTTCAATTAGTAGTTTCATCTTCAATCCTTTGGTTCTTGCCCGCCATAATAAGGATCCCCAGCATATGGATTAAAGTGAGATCCTTTAGAAAAGTCTATCTCTCTTGTAGAGACAACTCTTCTTACATAGTTTACAACATTTTCAAACATATCCATTGTCATCTGGACATCAGCAAGCGCATCATGCCACCCTTTATTTTGAATATCAAATGCTTTAATTAAAGTACCCAAAGATGCAGAAAGCCTTCTTTGACCGTTCTTACTAACTCTGGTTATTGCATTTAGGATTCTTTTATCTTCTTCTGTTGCTTCTGGGTGATCTCTCATAGTCCTGACAACAGGGAAAAAGTATTTATTTATTGCGGCTTTTGAATCCCATACATCATACTCGGGAGGTGCCCTGCCAAGTCTTTCGTAGCAAGCATGTATGATTCCGACATCAAATGGAGAGTTTTGTGCAATAAGTATCACATTACCAGAAGGTGATATAGACTTCATTTTTTCGAGATACGCTTCAAATTGCTCGATAGCCTCCATTGGAGAGACAAAGGGCGCAGTCTTAGAGCCATAATTTGTCATCTTGAATATTCTACTTATTGGAAATGAATATTTTTCTGGTTCTGCTTGTTGTTTTCTTTTCATTGCCAATGTTGGTTCTTGTAATTTTACTTTGACATTGAAAGAGCCATCCTGAACAATCTCAGGCTCTGTTCCTTCAACGAATCCATTTGTGTTGAAAGCAATGCAGGCGATTTGGGTTATTTGAACAAAGTCGAGCCTGTAACCTAGTCCTGTGGTCTCTGTATCAAATACGATCCACAAATCATCTTTGTGGCTTTCGACTTCTGCTAAAAATTCTGAAAATTCTTGTGGATATTCCTCTTTAATTTTCAATCCTTCGTTTAAATACTTGCGCCAATTTTCAATTAGTAGTTTCATTTTTCACAAGTTCCTTATTTACTATATCATAGCCATCAACTACACCAATATCTGTATAATCGAAACCATCAAGTAAGCAAATTTTCTGTTCTGCAAAGACACCACCCTGTACAAAATTAGCACAAACCTGACCAACAACTTCTGTGAATAGGGCTGGTATTGCCTGTTGTGGTATGGTTTTTAGATGAGCATTATAGGCAGCGAGTTCACCCTTTAAAGTAAACTCTGTTCCTCTGGAGCCTATTGCTTGGATATGAGCCATGTAATCATGTATCGCTCTAAACTTTGCATTTGTCTCTTCATCGAAGATATCATGTTCTGCATCAATGGTAGCAATCCGCAAAACACCAGTCTGTTTAACTTCATCTCTTAATTCTTGAGCATCTTTGTATGGATGATAATCGACAAACTGGATATCTACTCTAGTCGAGATCTGGTCAAACATTTTATTTATAAAAGGAGTTAGGGCTTCAAAATGTGGAACTGCTCTTTGTTCAAATTTAGGCGCAGCAAGATATGCCTCACCAACAAGTCTAGCATATAAATCCCAGCCATTTGGACCGGGCTTTAACATCATCTTTTCATTAAGCGGTTCTTCGTTTAAGAACTTACGCCAGTTTTCAATTAGAAGTTTCATGTTTATAAATAGTCCTGACAACAATACCAGCATTTTTAAGTAGTTGTATTCCTCCACAATCAGTATACTGTTTATAATAAACGACCTCATCGATACCTGAGTTAATTATTGCTTTTGCACACATAGTACATGGAGAGTGGGTGATATACATCTTCTTCTGTTTATGATTGTGATAATCCATTTTTAATAATGCATTAACTTCTGCATGAATAAAACCAGACTTTCCGGCTTCATATGAGTCTCTAATGTTTGGACCACCAGAATAGTTCCCATTATATCCAAGAGACAAAACTGAAGTATTATCTCCCGTGACGATAATAGCACCTACTTTATACTTTGGGTCATATGATCGTCTAGAAATAGATGTAGCCATCTCCATCCATATGGTGTCCCACGAAGGACGTTCGCCTGTGCTCATAAGGTCTCCTGTTATATAATACAATAACCTACTCGCTATCGTCGGGCAACTCTACTTTTTCAAGATAAGAGTCAACCTCAATGTCAGTAGTCGAATCCCCAAACCAATAGACTTCCCAGTCTCCATGACTATGCTTATCCAATATTATACCAAATCCATAAGCATTGTATACATCGCCAGCAAGCCGAACCAAGTCTCCTATTTTTAATTGAACTTGCACATTATAAACCAAAAATTATTTTGCTCATCCCACTCTACTGAAACTACTTTTAAAGCACCACCTGATACAAATTCGTCTTCATGAGGATAAGCAGATACCATACCCAAATAGATTCCATGAGTTGGTCCATAGACTTTAAACACAGTTGGTACAATTTCTCCTTCTTTATCAAAAACTTCTAAAAATCCTAATGCTGTATTTAGATTAGTAGTCCAAGAAGAAATTGCATGAAAATTAAACTGTGTTTGTTCTCCTGAATCTATTGCCTCTTTTAAAGAAGAAACAGCACTTGATGGTAATTCCATTCCTCTAAAAATCGTATATGGGCTTTCTTCTTTCTTGTGTGGCATTTGTGCTAAATTTGTCATTATAACATTTGCAGTTTTATAATTTTGTGCTGTCGGTGTTGGATTGCCAATTTCAACAACATTTGCAAATTTAGACTTAAGTTCACTATCGTTCAAAACAGAAATTATTTTTTTCATATCCTCTGATGAAGCCAGAGGTTTTAATGCTTCGTAATTTATGTTTCCCAAATTACCACCAAAAATTCCTCTAAATAAACTAAAATAATCTTCTCGATCTTCAGCAATTGTATCACTTAAAAAATCAATCGTAAAATAATCAGTATCTTCATTTTCCGCAAAATAGTTATTATGCCTGATTGTTCCAAATATTCCCTTATGTGTTTGTGCTTTTGCTGGATCGAAAGAAACTGGCTCTCTAACAGTATTTACACTATGTCCTGTAAAAAGAGCAATTGATTTTAGTGTGTTATAAAATAAACTATTTTCTAACATTACTGCAAATTGATGAAATATTTCTAAATTATGCTTCAATTCAAAAATCAATTCTTTTACTTGTACTATTTCAGAAAGCAAATATTCAGCCTTTCTGACTGCTAGATCATCAAACTCTTCTCTATCTTTTAATAGTTTTAATATTTCAATAATTCGTATTCCAAAATCAATTTTTTCACCATCAAAATAAATCAAATTTTTCAGTGCATTTCGCAACTCTTTCACATCTTGACTTGAATTTATAAGTCCTACAGCATCTGCCTCTTTAAGAGTTCCTTTTAGGAACACAGGATTAATCTCTCGACCAGAAGCATGAAATTTACTGTTTTTATCAATTTCTTTTTGAATCTGAGCCTGCGCTTGTTTTGCAGATATAATAGTATCTGCCGGTAGTTCATCCGGCATCTTAAATTCGTTTAAGTATTTCTTCCATTCATTTAATATTTTTTTCATGATTATACCTTAAAATAGTTTGATGGTATCTTAAATCTATTTGAAATTAGATTAAATATAGCAGCAATATGTTTACAAATATAATATTGACGAGAAGGGTCTCTTACATTTGGCGGTGTTGCAGTTCCTCTTGGAGAACCATATAGATACCCATTAGATTTCGCATTATGTTCTGGACCATTATAGATAAAGAACGGGCAGTCGCACTTAACTTCTACATTTAACTTTGCAAGGGATGGTGCTCCATCCTTGTTGAACTTTATATCAACTACATATCTGTCTTTTGAGTTTGCCCAGCCATCACCGGGGACGGAGAACTGAAAAAGAAAATTCTTAAAGTCAGTGTTTTCTAGATTGATATCACCATTGCGCAAATAGTTTTGTATGTCCTGTTGGTAATCACCCGTAGCCCCACGACCATACTTACTATTACCAGCACGACTATTAATAACCGAATCATTGTTGCTGATAAGTTGGGGATAATATATTTCATTTAACAACTTTGCAGCAATATGCTCGTTTCGCTCTAAAAATTGATAGTAATCAATTTCAGTCCCGTGTTTCATTTCACTTGCTATGATTATCTCAAGTTCTTTTAGAAGTTCTTTCATTATTCAAAATATTCCATGTAATTATCTAGTGTCTTGGAGGTGAGATTACCAACACGGGTTTTGTGGTTAAAGTATTTAAAAGCACGGTGGTCGATATCCCATACGAGTTCTAGGTCGCCTCTATTCGCCGTAGATTTTTTCCCATGGGTCTTTGCCTCCAAAACATTTTTAGGCACATCACAGAGCCGTATAAACCGCATCGAACGCAAATCGCCATTTGACTTGACAAACAGACCTTCATATAATAACATATCTATACTCCAATGTATTATAAATAGTCTATCTATCAAGGATCAAATAAAACAAAAGCCAGATTTTTTCTTCCTATGGTTTGCTCAATCACACCAAAGTTTTCTTCGTGAAAATCTCCAAAATAATCTGGACCATATTCTTCCAAGACATAGGCAACCATTTTGAAGAGAGCAACAAATTCATCTTGCCCAATTCCGGCATCATCTAGATATTTACCAATTTTAGTTTCTAAAGTTTCCAACTGATCTTGTGGAGTGTTTGGATCTTCCAATGCCTTGGCTAGATTCACTGCGCCTCTTAATATAGAAATGAGATTTAAATCGTCCACATTTCTACCGGTGAGTTCTAAATAATCAGCAAAGGTAATAACTTTTGCCATTTCAACCCAGTGTAACATATCAGGTTGTTCTTCCGAATCCACGACTGCTTCACCATCTACCGATCCTCTGCCAAAAATAGGTAAGGTTTCCATGTGAGCACCACCGCTAAAAATTTTGCCAGATTCTTTGTCATAAAAGTCTTCTTGACCTTCTCGATAAGAATACTTGTATAGTTTAAGGGCATGTCCGTTATCTAATTCGAATACAATGCCTTTAGTGCCCACTCCCAATATCTTTACAATTTTGTTATCAGAAAGGGGCTGAATTTGCTCAAAAGTTTTACCTAAATTTTTCTTGATAATATCAATGAGAGTTCTTCGATCCGAGTATACATCAAAGTCTACACCAACAAAGGTAAGCATTGTACGAAGGATAACAGGGTCTCTATTCAGTTGTAAAAACTTTTCAACATTTTCTTGTGCAGTTGAAGAAGGCTCTTCTATCAAAAACCTTCTCCATT
>Ga0255769_10005512_pt1 | contig 11856 bp, 7 predicted proteins | sample 041ome_9_FD_179637 | JGI IMG/M metagenome (GOLD analysis project Ga0255769, IMG submission 179637) | Coastal salt marsh microbial communities from the Groves Creek Marsh, Skidaway Island, Georgia - 041413US metaG (version 2) | ecosystem: Environmental > Aquatic > Marine > Intertidal zone > Salt... | reverse complement strand
TTCGTAGTCGTCTGCGTTACTGCCCGAGAAACACCGTCCGTCGCGGTCATCTGAATCTCCGTACCATCTAGTGTCACAGTGAAGTTAGCAAACGCACCCTCATCGACTCGTTCTTGAATCTCGTCATAGAAAAATTCTGCGACGCTATACGCATTATCCTGGTCAGTAACGGTATATTCGATCGTCTGTCCTTCAATGCTCAAGGACAACTCGTCACCAGATGTAACTGAGCCGACATCAAAATCATAAATCCCCGGGACCACATTTAAAAAGTTGCCCGTATTGATCGACTGATAAACATCTGGCCCCGAGCGACCAATTTGCGATGTCCGCGTATTGGTCAGGTTGACACTTGTCTCTACTTGGTCACCCACAAAGCGGACGATTCCGGAAGAATCTGCCTGATAGGGTTTTGTCTTTGTTCTCGTACCACCGAAAAGGTAATTCCCGTTGGCGTCTGCACCATTGGCAAGTGACTGGATCTCATTGATGAGCTCTTCAATCTGAAGCCCGATGACTTCTCGATCACTCGAACCGTACGAGCCGTTGGCTCCTTGAATGACCAACGTTTTAATTTCTGTCAGCGTATCGGAGGTGCCTTGGAGATAGCTCTCCTCGATCCGTAACCGGTCACCAACCAAATTCAAACTTTGTTCGTATGCCTCAAGACGTCCAATATTCGCCTTCAACCTAGAGATATTCAGCGCTTTATCGACACCATCTGAGGCCCTCACAATTTCCTTGCCTGTCGCGACTTTTTCCTGCATAGCGGCCAAGTCTGACTGGTTCTGCGACATTAACGACACGGCTTTTGAAAAGAATAAACTAGTTGAAATGGTCATAGACTAACCCTCATTGAATCCTCAACATGTCGTCAAAGATCTTTGTAGCAATCTGTATGATTTGTGCCGAGGCTTGATAGGCCTGCTGAAAACGGATCAGGTCAGCCGCCTCGCGGTCAAGGCTTACACCTGAAACGCGGTCTCGAGCCTCAGTCGCTTGGGCCTCAAGAACCTCAAGTGCATCGTAGGAAATCTCAGCTTGTGTTGCTTCATTGCCAACATCCCCCACTAGGTCCAAGTATGCCTCTGTCAACGATTGACCACTAACAATGCCCGCAGACTCGAGGTCTAAAATTCGCATCAAATTCGCGTTATTACCCTGAGCATCAAAAGCTTGTCCAGGCGCCGTATTATTCCCATCAATTGTGAAAGTATCCCCTTCGACTGCCGGACGGTCGAGTACCATAGTCATACCCTGATATACAATTTCAAGCTCATCTGCGTAGGTTCTCTCAGCCAAAACTGTGCCGGTCGTCTGATCGCTGATCTGGAAAGTATTGTCCGAGGTGAACTCGATATCTAAGACACGACTTCGCAGCCCCGAAACAAATGTTTCACCGGATTCAGTTTGCTCAGTCTGAATAGTTGCCTCACCGGTACCTCGGACAAAAATCCCCAGATCCTCATCGATATCGCCACGGATGATCAAGGAAGTATCGAGGCCGACGGAATTCAAGTCTGTCACGCTACCGTCAGTCAAAATTTCGATCGCTAGCGCATCGGATGAAGACGATTGCTGGGTGATCTCAAAAATGCCAGCATAAGTGGCATTGGAAATACCCAAAAGATTCTCATCAGTCGAACTTGTCGCGCTTGAGATATCAATATTCGCACCATTGGTATTGCTAAGCTCGATGTCACCGCTCCGATTTATAGACGCGCTAACTCCTGAAGATCCGCTCAATGCATTGATTGACTGAACAATGTCCACGGAGTCCTCGAAGACTGTGGTCACCCCATTCGAAAGGGAGACGATATCGATACCATTTATTGACAAACCAGCGCCGCTCAAACTAATCGAAGAACTAGGGATCACGATGCTATTACTGACCTCAACACTCACATCGGAGGCAGCCGCATTGTCGATCCAGGTTTTGATGTCAAGCGCAGACAAACGCCCGTAACCCTCGACCCCAGAAATACCAACAGTCAATGAACCTAAGCTAATGCCGTTGATGGCTAGATTTCCTGATGCAACCACCTCTGTACCGTCACCAGAAAATAAGGGGATATTCCGACCGATTAGCGTAGAGAGATAAACAGAACTATTGTCGGTTCGACCTGCATTTATGAGGTCGGTACTGTTGAATTCGTATATTGAACTATATTGCCCTTCCTCTGACGCGGTCACAGCTTCCACGCTCACAGAGGAGATCACAGGGAACGCTGTATCACGAAGATCCTTACCGACAGACAGAGTCAGGTTGGCGGCAATCTGATTGAGGACAGAAACATCTACGTCCGCAACCGGTGATTCCGATAGTGATACCCTCAAGGTATCAAAAGAAGGATCAGACAAGCCAAACGGATAAGTGATGGTTCCAATAACCTCTGATCCAGAGCCAGTACCTCGATAAATATTCCCATCGACAATCGAAATTGCTCCGCTGACATCACTCACCTCGCTGGCTTCAACAAATCCTAATTGCGCCCCTTGATCGGTCAAACCAACTGTGAAATCAAGAAATCCCCCTGCAAACTCGGTGGTAGCAGGCGCAATAATCGAATTCAATGGCAACGGTTTGAGTTGAGTCGCAGTCTCTGTCCGGCCGAATGCACCGTACTGGATCTCAAAATCCTTGTAGCTACCTTCATCGGAGCCACTGAGATTTAAATAGGAGTTCGAAAAGTTAGCCCCCTCGGAAAAAAATGCAGACTCCCCTACCACTGTTGTTAGGTTGGTTACATCAGGGGTTCCAACAATGTGACGGCCATCACGCGTTAAAATATCAACAGATAGGGCGGCGGAATCGTCTGGATCTACCTGAATCACTACCTCAGATTTTCCAGCTGAGACCACCTGGACAGGCTCCGAGGCCGTAGCGCTAACTGTTACTGGATCCTCTCCTGCACGGGCCTCACTGATACTTGGATTCTCGAAACTAACAGTTGGCTCCAAACCACCGATATTATTTGGACCTGGGGTGACCCTAAATAAGGACGCCGCCGCAATCTGCAGACCATCCTGAATGCCCATCCGAACACCACTGGCAGCGTCATCAAAAACACGGACGATGAATCTGTCACCATCAAGTGGAGTCCCTGCAATTCGAAATTCAATCCCCGGAACACCGACCGCTACTTCGCTGTTTATTGTCTGTCCAGCATCAGCGATCCACTCGTCGGTCGCAAAATTGTAGGTGAAGGAATAGGTTCCATTATTGACTTGATCGAGATCCAGTACGGCCGGCGTCACATCATAGTCACCCCGTGATGCACCCTTATCAATATCAACGCCAGGCTCTAAGGCAAAGAAAGGGCTGCCCTCGCGACCCAGCGCATCAAGTCCAGCTAACTGGATAGAGTTAACCTCGTCCACCATCACTGTAACGATATTATTCAGTCGTTGACCTAAATTAGATACTGTCTCTTGGACAAACCTTGCGTAGCCTGCCACGCTACCGGAGGAGACCTCGGACAGATTAACAGTCTGAAGACCTCCCTTGACCTGAAATGTCACTGCGTTAGTTTGAGTATCTGGTTCACTCGCGGACAGCTCGTAACCTTCAACTTTATTAACGAGAAGTCCCTTATTCATGGACTGCGTTAAAGATACAGAAACAAGACCCTGAGAGTCGATCGCTGTCTTGATCCCAACGTACTGACTCAAATCTCTCAGCAACTGATCTCGCTGATCGAGAAGCTGAGGCGGCTGGTTCTGCTCGAGTTTCTTTTTCAAGAGATTTCTGTTCACTGATGCTATCTGGGCGGCGAGGCCATTTAGAGCCTCAATATCAGCCTCCATGGCAGAAACAGCCTGATCACCTAATGAGTCAATCTGTTCCGCGAGAGAATTAAAACGAGAAACTAGTGCCTCAGCATCGCGATACATGGCATTACGAAGTGCGGTTGAACCCGGATCCGTGGACAATGCCTTGGCAGACCCAAAAAATTTTGACAGGGCTGACGTTGCACCTAACTTTTCGTCACCAATGAGATCAAGCAAGCGTTTTGCGAACTCAACGGTTGCGCCTTGCGACTCTAGATCTGCCGTCGCCTGTTGTAATGATGACTCCAAAAATTCATCGTATTGACGCGACACCCGATCAAAGTAAGCGCCGTTACCGATCGTGCTCTTTCCGGCCTCGGTCGGTGTATTTTGCTTAATATCGGTAACCTGGCGGCTATAGCCTTCGGTTCCCATATTGGCAATATTGTTTGAGACCGTTGCGAGTGCGCGTTTGTATACATTGACACCGCTCGAACCAATCGCGACAAGATCAACCATCAGTTACCCCCTCGCAGATTCAGTCGATTGCGGTTGAGTAAAAAATTTTGTGCGCCGTCTTCAGAAATTTTAAATTTAACCGATTCATTGACTAGAGGCATTGCGTTAACTGATGGCGGATCTAGCGAAAAATTAGCGGGAGCCGGTTCCTCAGCAGACAACCCCTGCGAGCGACGGATAAATTCTTCAACCATCTGGCTCAGCCCCGTCGATCGTCGACCAGCCATCGCCATGGCAAACTGTTGATCGAGCATTTGCTCAAATGTTTCTGTACCAGCAGAGTCTAGCAATCCACCTTTCTGAATCGTCGAACGCATGGATTTCATCATCATCTGAAGAAACATCGCTTCAAACTGATCGGCTGTTTTCTTGATCGCATCATCGTCACCACCGTCACGAGCTGCCTGTGCTTTCAGAGCACCGATTCCCGCGAAGTCGTAGGATGTTTTAGGATCTGAGATGGTATTCATTAGATCACCACAAGCTCCGCCCTGAGGCTTCCTGATGATTTCAGTGCCTCTAAAATCGCGATTAATGATGAAGGAGTCGCACCAGTCTCATTGACCGCATCGACGATCTCACGAAGATCAACCCCAGGTTGAAATAAAAACATCTTATTCGCCGGCTCTTCGATTGCTACGTCTGCGTTTTGAAGCTCAACAGTCTGACCTTGATCGGCAAATGGGTTGGCCTGACTCACCTCGTTGGTTGCTGAAACGGTCACAGTAATTGGGCCATGTGTGACAGCTGCTGCTGTGACTTTGACGTTCCGACTGATTACAACCGTGCCAGTCCGACTATTCACAACGATCTTCGCCGCCGGCTCTCCCGGGGTAACATCCAAGTTTTCCAATAGAGACAGGAAAGATACGCGAGCATTTGGATCCTCGGGTGCGCGCACTGCAACAGAGACGCCATCAATAGCGGAGGCTGTGCCGTCCCCAAAGATCGAGTTGATTTTGTCGACGATTTCTTTTGATGTTGAGAAATCGCCAGTTGAGATGTTGAGGACGATGTGTTGTGAACGATTGAATGGAGACTCGATCATGCGCTCTACAGTTGCACCATTGGGGATCCGCCCAGACGTTGGTACACCGATCGTAATTTCGTCACCGGCAGCGTTAACTTCCACACCAGTTGACGTCAGCGGACCTTGCGCTAACGCATAGACTTCGCCATCAACGCCGCGTAGACGCGTCATAATCAGGGTGCCACCACGCAGCGAACTTGCTGCGCCAATAGTGGAGATATTGACATCAATATTCTGACCCGGTTTTGCAAAAGCGGGCAAAGATGCCGTCACCATGACGGCTGCAACGTTATCAGCAGGAATACTACTGGCCTGAGTTCCTGCTACGTCAAAATCGGATAAAACACCATCAACGTTCACTCCAAGACGACCAAGGATCGAACGCAGAGATTGACCAGTGTAAGGCACTGCCCCTCCGTCACCGGTGCCGTTCAAACCAACAACCAACCCATATCCAATCAACTGATTCGAACGAACGCCTGCCACAGTCGTCAGATCTTTTATTCGATCAGCTACAGCGGCAGTTGCTGCCAGAAGACCCAGTAATAACAGTAATACTCTCATCAACATCTCCTAAAATGGCCAAATGCTGAGAAGCAAATTCGTGCCCCACGGAATCTTTTGAACGTTTGCGTTCGGACCGACGCCTTTGTAGGTAATTTGGGCCGACGCAAGCCGTTTGGATTGAACGGTATTGTCGGGTTGGATGTCCTGCGGACGAATGATTCCTTTAACCTGAACAACTTCAGAACCTGATGAGAAATTCACAATCTTCTCACCACGAATCAGTAAGTTCCCGTTCGGATAAATCTCCACCACTTGTGCGGTCATTGTTCCTTTTAGGGTCGCACTTTGGTCGATGACACCAGATCCCGTTGAAGACACTTCATTTTCTTCTTGAAGATCAGAGGACAATAGGCCCCCTGGACTTCCCCACTTTGCTAATTGAAGGGGTGATAACACGTCTGTCTTCGTCTTCCGAGAAGCCGTATTCTTAGTTGTGGTATCAGCATCCACTGACTCGTCAAGAACGACAGTCACAATGTCACCAACGCGATAGGCTGTCTTTTCACCAAACCAACTGTCTGAAAAAGCCACGTTATAGATAGAGCCGGTTGGAATTGACGATTGCTGAGAGGCCACCGGAATCACCGGCGCAAATTCGGGCGATGGTCCAGCCACTTTTTGTGGTCCGGCACAACCTGCAAGCATCAAGAGCCCAAGCATCGTCGACAACTTTCGCATCACATCAAACCTTTTACAAATTCTGATTCAAGAAGCGCAACATTGAATCCACCGACGAAATTGCTTTCGAGTTGATTTCATATGCGCGCTGCGTTTCGATCATGTTGACCATTTCTTCAACGACATTGACGTTCGCGGCCTCAAGCGACCCTTGAGAAATCCTCCCTGCACCGTCAGCATCAGGAACTCCTACGAGAGGTGCTCCCGAAGCCGAAGTTTCACGATAAAGGTTCTTCCCCATGGGCTCTAAGCCGGCATAGTTGACAAATCTTGTCAACAATAACTGACCTATGATCTGCTCTTCAGCGTTCCCATAAGGCTGAATAGAGACGGTACCGTCCTCACCAATACTGATCGACTCAGCATTAGCTGGGATCGTAATCGCTGGCTGAAGCTGCATACCGCTTGACGTGACAAGTTCCCTGTCAACAGACAGCTTGAATGAACCATCGCGTGTGTAAGCAAACGTTCCATCAGGCTGAAGCACCTGAAACATCCCTTCACCTTGAATCGCGAGGTCCAACGCATTTTTAGTCTGGATCATGGAGCCCTGAGTGTGGTTTTTCTCTGTCGAGACAATTCGAACACCCGTGCCGATCATCAATCCAGTCGGCGACTGATTGTCTCCACCAGTGGATCCACCAGCTTGCCGAATGTTCTGGTATAACAAATCTTCGAACACGGCCCGGTCTTTCTTAAAGCCAACAGTATTGACGTTCGCCAGGTTATTCGAAATAACGGTCATTCGCGTTTGTTGCGCATCAAGACCCGTTTTTGAGACCCAAAGTGAGGCTTCCATTATCTATCTCCTACGACAACCGCATCATTGCGGCGCCAGACGTATCATTATCTTTCATTTCACGAATGACTTTGGTCTGCATTTCAAATGACCGCATGTGATCAATGAACTTGACGAGCGTGTGTACAGTGCTGACGTTTGATCCTTCAAGAGATCCAGGTGTTAAAGATGCCGCCTTTGGACCTGGCTCAAAATCAAAACCGTCTTCTGTATTAGCTAATGGGTAAAATAATCCATCTTCTCTGCGGCCAAGAGGAGTTCCCGTAGAGTCTTTGATGCCGAGTCGCGCAAGTGCTTGCGAGCCTCCCGCCGGATTTTGCGGATCAATAGCATACAGAGTCCCATCCTCAGAAATTTCAAATTTGACAGTATCTAATGGCAACTGAATAGGCTCGCTTACTTCATCCAAAACTAACTCGCCTGAGCCAGTTTTTAGAAAACCAGACGGATCGATTGCTAAATCGCCACGACGAGTCCATGCCAATTCGCCATTCTCCGACTCAACCGCCAAGACGGTTAAATCATTGAAGGCTACATCAAGTGGTCTACCAGTCAGCTGGCGCGGACCGGGCGATAGATCGATTTCAGGAGACGTTGAGGCTCGCGGCAGAAATCTTGTATCAAATCCACCTCCCTCGGTCCGCACAGGCTGATTCGCAACCTGAAAAGCTTTTTTAAAGCCAGTCGTGGAAACATTTGCCAGCTCATGAGTCATGTTCTGACGATCAAGACGATATTCAGACATGGCGGTATTGGCTGTGAAAACTAAACGGTCCATAACTCTACCCTGTTACCAACTAGTTCCTGATGTTAATAATGGTTGAAGTTAATGTTGATGAGGTCTCAATTGCCTTTGCGTTGGCCTGAAAATTCCGCTGCGCGGTAATCAAATCAACAAGCTCTGAGGTCAAATCGACATTAGCTCTCTCCCGTGCACCTGCACGGATTGTGCCAAAGCCAGCACCGCCAGGCTCACCGAGGGTTGGAGCCCCGGAATCACTGGACTCAAGGAATGTGGAGTCACCTAACTGACGTAATCCGTTAGGTGTCGAAAAAGTGGCAAGTACAATCTTGCCCTTCAAATCCTGAGTACCATTCGAATATGATGCAGTGACCAGTCCGTCATCGGCGATATCAACTGCGACAAGCGAACCGTTAGGTTGCCCGTTCTGGGACTGCGTATTCACTGAAAAATCACCGGTAAATTGAGTAGAACCGACATAATCAATCGATACCGCTTCTGCACCAACGACAACATCCTGGAGATTGATTCCGTTCAATGGCGACACAAGACGGCCCGCTGTATCGAAGGTCAATTCACCCTTGTCTAAAAACAATGGACGCCATGCAGCCTCCTGACTAAGACCCGCTGCATCTGCAGGTAGTTCAGGGTTATCTGTATTAGGGTCGGTGTCGTATTCGAGGAATGTCCGATCTTCCTGCGCAGTACCCTCCGCTTGATCTAGCTGCACGTACACCGTTTGGTTTTGATCTGTTGTCTCAGCTACGGGCCGACGATATGTGCCGGTAGAGCCAACAGAAGAGCTTAGATCTTCCAACCCGAACTTGGGCGAGCCCTCAACCTGAACAAAAGAATCATCACCGGTCGTGCCAGAAGTAAAAGTAAATACCCCGAGCGTTTCATCGAACTCTACTTGAACTCCAGATATCGATTGCCCACTGGAGTTCTCCATGGAATTAATCCGGCCCTCAAGTGCGATAATAAATGAGTTCAAGTTATAATCGCCAACGTTTAAATTGAAGGTCTCTGTCACGTTATCAATGGTAATCGTGAACTCATTCGATAATTCATCCACACTAAAAGTTTCGTCAGGATCGAATTGTATTGGCGTCCCAAAAACTTTGGCTGCCGTCGAAGTCACACCCCGAACAGCCGAATCGCCCGTTTCTAATCCCACAGACAATGGTCGCTGAACTGAAGTACTCGTCGGGTCAAGACCAAAATAAGTGGTCGCTACCGTGGAAATATCGCTTACCGCGATCGAAGATTGGTCCCCTGTCGACCCTGAAGAAATCGTAAAATGCCCATCAGTAGAGCCGGCCGCTGTGTTGGGTACAAATTCAACAACTATGCCCTGTCGCTGCTGGACTGCGGGTAAAATGAAATCGCCTTGTGGAATCACTTCCGCACCCGGAGCTCCCGTCGCCACATCGACGGATAAAACCTTCCCTGATGTACCGAGGCCAAACAAGGCGTTTAAATTTGCTCCAGTATTCTGAAGACTAATCGAGTCGGTCAGATCCGAAGTTTTAAAAGTAAACTGCTTCAGGGCATAGTTATATTTCACGTTAATTCGTGCTGAAGCACTTGAGCGAAGTTGCGTCTGAATTTCCTCTGCCATTGCTGTTGGCGTGTAGGTTCCGGATGCTATGGAGATATCATGCTCCACATCGTTAAACACAACTGTGAAGTCACGATAAGTTGCATTTGAAGACAAATCAAAGACTCGACCATCGCCGAGTTGTCGATTGATCTCAGAGGTCATAATGGACGCAACTTCTTGTCCATTTAGATTCTTGGTTACTGTACTCAGAGCCGAAAGATCAATAGAGATAGGATTGGCAATCGGATTATCCAAGTCCTCATCAATTAATAAACTAAATGCATCAGAGAAATCAATTGCTGCCGCACCGGCTGTCGCATCGCCTGTACCCGCCAAGGCTGCGGCTGCTGTACCTCCAATAGCTGACACGGTGAAATCAGAACCATCACTGGACCTTATCTGAATCGTTGTGCCTGATACCGAAGCAGCTAAGTGCTCCGTATCAGAAGAAGAAGCCAGTGCATCATCTAATGCAGCCGCGAGTTGAGCGATAGTAGGTTCACCACTGAATGCGGCGGTAGTCGCCGTGTAGGTGACTCCATCGATATCAACATCTATCGCCACTGTGTCCGCGGCATCAATTTCTGTAACGTCTACCGTTGTAAAATCAAATGTCGCGGGATCCGCATAATACTGCACCCCATCCGCACCCTTCTGATACGGCTGGTTAGATGCAATCGAACCGATTGCTGTGGCCGGTGTTGACTGAATAATCGGGCCCAAGTCGTCAAGGTTATATTTCTTGAAAAAGGTTTTAGTGGTAAATCCGCCAACTTCCGAATCATTCTCGGTTCTAATGACACCATATTTGTTCACGAAAAGCTTATTTCCAGCAGAGTCTGTCGCCTGAGATAACGTAGGCTCAAGCTCTGTATCATTAAGCAGAATATGAGTTTGCCACTTACTAGAAGGACTCTCAGCGCTGGCGACCTGAGTTCTTCTATAGTAAAAGGTCAATAGAAAATCTTCGCCGTTTGCATCAAAAATCGTGATGGCGGCAGACTTGGCATAAGTTGTTGGATCATTCGGATTAAAGGGGACTAGAGACTGAAGACCAGTCTCCGGGTCTGTCTGATACACAGGATTAGTGTTACCCGGGAAATTGATTTCGAGATCAATCGCCGATGTCGCTAATGCCTCGCCGACAGTATTTGGCGCGATCTGTAACGGCACAAGGTTAGCTTCAAAATCTGCTTTACCGAGGGAGTCAACCGACGCAACCTGAAGGAACTGGCCCGCAGAGTTCACGACGGTATTTTGCTCATCTAACAGGAACGATCCATTTCGAGTAAATAGATCCTGACCGTCACCAGAGCGCAGAGGGAAGAAGCCTTCACCGGTGACCGCCAAATCCAATGAATTCCCTGAAAGCTCAATGTTTCCCTGCGAGAATTCCTGGGTTACCTGCTTGAGGGCAGTACCCTGACCAACAACGGTCGATGCCTTTTGCAGTGGAGAGGTCGCAAAAATATCACCGAAGTCAGATCGGGATCGTTTGAATCCGGTCGTACCCGCGTTCGCAATATTGTTCGATGTCACAGCCAACTGTGTTGTGGCTGCATTCAATCCGGTTAACGAGGTAAAAAACGACATCTCTTATTCTCCAGCTTGATCAATCTGATTAGTTAATGACGAGAGTTTGGGTGTCTCGCCGATTCGGCTGACTTCACTGATCGGTAAAGTCACGCCGCCGGCGAGATTCAAATTCAGATTTGCGGACTGTGCGTCCCAAGATACTGTGTTGACCTTTGCGAATGTGCTTGGGTAGATATCTGTTGCGGCACCGTCGATATTCGCAGTTCCGCGGATTACATAATCACCAACTGGGGCAGCCGTGCCGTCGGCCATTCGACCATCCCATCCAAAGGAAGCAGTGCCTGAGCCTTGTGGACCAGAGATAATAGAACGAATAAGCGCGCCTGAGTTCATATCGTAGATCCCAAGATCAACTTGTTCAGCCCCGTAGGGCAAGTACACCTCGATTTGTGAGACCGACTGTCCATCTGTCGAAATTCGACCAGTCTGACCAAACACGGATTTGCCGACGAGATTCGCACCACTCATGATCCGATCTGAACGAATCACCTCCGCAACATCACTCAGTGAGGTCGACATATTGGTAATCCCTTCAAGTTGTGAGAATTGCG
>Ga0255769_10005509_pt1 | contig 11858 bp, 8 predicted proteins | sample 041ome_9_FD_179637 | JGI IMG/M metagenome (GOLD analysis project Ga0255769, IMG submission 179637) | Coastal salt marsh microbial communities from the Groves Creek Marsh, Skidaway Island, Georgia - 041413US metaG (version 2) | ecosystem: Environmental > Aquatic > Marine > Intertidal zone > Salt... | reverse complement strand
TCACCAAGGAATTGAAATTTGATTTTTTTACTCATAACTTTAAGGTTTAAATTTTTATCTTTATTATCACTCATTTACATAGTAAATATACGAAAAAAAGTTGAGACTTCCAAATAAAATCCCAACTTTTTTTGTTAAATTTTTCTTAAAATTATTCTTTGTAAAATTGTAAAAGATGCACCAAATAAAGCTTAAGTGCGGGTAATTCTGCTGATACTAATTCAATTGCTTTTCTGTTTGATTCTTCAACTCCTTTATCAGCAATTGTACCATCATCTTTAAATATCATTTTAAGAGGCCCTTTAATTCTCCATCTAATCGTTACAGCACGATATAAAGCAGAAGTTGATACTCTGATATAATCATCTGAAGAAATCTCTGTTACAACTCCTAATTTATCGTTAGCAGGTTGTGCAAAGAATCTACGAATATATCCTCTACGATAATCCTCTTCTTTTGGTTTAGGAACGAATGCTCTAAGGTTTACCTTTGTTTTAGGTAATTTACCTTTTCTTAAATTATTATATGAATCTAATATCCCTGCCATTATTTAGCTGCCGTATTTGCACCATAAGGTCTCATACCAGTTTCAACTTTGGTCATCCACCCATTGGTTGTTATTTCATGTTGTAATCCTGTAACTTCATATACATGAGGATACGAGAAGTTTTTAGGTAATCCATCAAATCTTAAAGTATCACCTCTCTTAAACCCACTTATGCCATGTACTGTAAAGTTTACTTGTGCCATACCGAATGGAGTATTTACCTTACCACCATTTGGGGATTTTATATCTCTCCATCCTTCCGCATCAATATCTCGTAGATAAACTTGTTTTAAAAGAAGTGGGTCATTAAATGTACCTACCATAAATACATCTTGTATGTTTCCATCTGCGATTAAATCAGCAACCCCTTCCATATCATTTCTATTCTGTGATTTAGGGAACACTCCTGCCTTACCAACAAAGAACTCGTAGTTTGCTTTCTTTATTGCATCTGCATCTTTTTCTTGTTCTCCTTCAGATGTATTTTCTGTTTTATCAGTTGGTTCTTTAAATTTAATACCACTTACAATAGTTGCAACCATATCAAGTGGTTGTATTCCATCTTTATCTGCGGATTCTGGATTAGACCATACTGAACCCGCAACTGGTATCAATCCTCCAAGTTCTTTAATAACTTCTGCATTCTTATCATTACTTGCTCTTTTTTGAAGAACACTATTTTGCATTGCAGCTGGAGTTGTAACATTAAAATCAACTTCTATAAAAGGTGAAGTTGTTCCTCTTAGTTGATAAGTAGGTATTCTACCCTCATCATGATTTATAATACCAGTAAAATTTAAATCAACAACTTGTAATTCGGTTTTACCTGATTGTGGGTGGGCTCTTTCCACTATTTGAAATTTCCAATGAGAGTTTACTGCTGCACTCATTCCATTTAATAAATCATATAAAACATCACGAATTGTATAGTTTGGTGTTTTCATTATCTTTGAAAAGTAATCAAAGTTAATATACATATTTTTTAACCACCCCCAATAACCTTTTTTCATCTCGTAACTTTTTACAGATTTCTTAGGGTCGTATGACCAATCATTATCTTCAGGTTTTAAATCATATTGAGAAGGGAATGCATGAGGTGCACCACCATATCCATCGTTATTTTTCTGTCTTGTTCCTGTCCAAGTTATACCTGCAGTTGGAGTTGGGTGAAGATTTTGTACATTTGAATCTAAGTTTTCTAAATCGATAAATTTAGCATCTGGTTCTTTACCACTAAACGCAGCATCTATATTAAAAGAAGGTGCTTTTGGATTTGGTAAATACAATATACTTTTATCTAAAGACCACATATGGGGGAATGCACCTACAATACAAGTATCAATGTTAATAACATGAGATGCCTTTTCTGAACTACATGGAGTGTTTTGTGCTCCATCTGCAGTTGAAGATTTTTCTGTATAATCACCATTCATTATAGCACAAGCTAATTCAAATCTAATAAATCTATCTTCTGATAATAAAGGTTTATCTTCTGGTAGTTCAAAATCACTACCATCATCGTCATCAGTTGCCTCAATACTCACATTTGCTTTTAAAGCAGTTAGAATGGTTTCTTGAATCACTTTATCCATATTGATATAGTTTGATTCATCCGCCCATCTGTTATCACTATTTTCTTTACCCCATTCTATAAAAGCATAATCTTTTAATTTAGGTGATATACTGAGAGATTCCCAATCTTTAATTTCAGTTGTTTGTTTTTCTGAATTTAATTCATTAAACATTTGTCTGAATAGTGCTTTTGCAACACCATCTTTTTTGGATAACTCATCTATCGCAGCAGGGTTAAATCTTTCTGATGATATGTTTTTAGTACCTGAAGTTGTTGCTCCTTTATGTCCTTGCATATATTCAGCAACTTCACCTTGGGATGTTAATTCTACATCTAAAATAAAAGTTTCATTATCACCAAACTTTACTCCACCATTTGTGGTTAATCCAAGTGTTGCATCATAATCAAATTTAGATGCTATTCTTTTTTGAAGAATGTGTTTTTGGTTAATATACTTTGTAATCATACAAGGAGTAATTGCACCTGTTTTTGGGTCTCCTACCCATTGTTTTCTAGCATCTCTACTATTCCAACCCCACTCTACTAAAACATAAAATCCTGGTTCTAAGAAATACTTAGCCAGTTTTTCCATGTGTTCTAATGTATAACAAGTGATTGAAAAGTTTGTGGTTTTTCTTCCTACATCTACTTCACTAATAGATAATCCACTAATGATTGGTGCCGGTCTTGTTGGTCTACCTTTTACTCGTACCGGTTTTTCCATATTTAACTCGAAACCACATATACCAGATTCTCCATTTGGACCAGTTGAACCATTACCATATCTGATATTAAAACCATCTTCAGGATAATTAGATTGCATTACCAATCCATTATCAGATGAATTTGCATTACTACATCCATATGCAGAAATTACTCTAATCCAAGGCATTAAACCACTTACACCAGCCCCTGCATCAGCATAAGGCATTGGTGAGTTGTTACCACCTCTGGCACTTAACTTAGTTAGTATCTCAGGATACGGATATGAAAACTGAGGCCATTGTCCCATAATTACTCGTTATTATCTACTTGACTTAAAAATCCTTCAACGTTTGCAGGTATTCTAAGAACAGTTCCATCGGGTAAAGAAAAGGGAGCATCGTGTATTTGGTTAGCAGTTGCGATAACCCACCATAAAGAAGCATCACCTAAATGTTCTTGTGCAATTGAATCTAATCTATCACCAGTTTGAACTGCCACATAGATATCTGCATCAGTTTTTGGTATCTTTGGAAGTATCTTAGATGTATATACTTCTCTACCATCTGATAATTTCTTAGTTGGATTAAATGTATATCTACTTGTCATCTTTATACTTTAATTTTAATTGTTTTTTTAACACCACTACCAGCATTTATATAAGAATTTTTGTTTTTCTTTTTCAACTCACCATTTTCATCACTTACATAATATTCAATTACATTTGGTGTTGCATAAATTTGATGTTGAGAACTCACTTCTGAAGCATTTGATAGATTTTTAGGATATGAATAAATACCTCTAATTGAACCATCTTCAACATTTTCAACAAACTTGAGTGTCAATGCTACATCTATAAACTTTGGTAACAGTAATCCTTCAACGTCAGTTTCCCAAGTTCCATTATCTGGGAATGTATAAGAAAGTGATTCTACGATACAAACTTTATCTCTATACATATCACCCAAAGTAAATTGTGTGAAGTTTGGATGGGCCATGTTGTTCTCAATCAAAGGATATGATAACTTGGTTAGGTTTGATAATTTAGACCAGTTATTTGCAAGTTCTAATGGATTCTGTGCATAAACCTGTAGATTGAAAGATACACTTCTTTCTACTGTTTCAAAAATATAATATTTGTATGGATTACCAACAAAGTTATTTGATGCCCAAGATGGTGATGAAGTTTCAGTTAGACCTGTGATTGCACATCTAAATGCCATCATTGGATATGTTTTTGATTTATATCTACCAATGAATAAAGGAATTAAATCTTTTACTGGTGAGAATCCTTCAACAGTAACTTCTCCATTTTCAGTATTAACTGTGGTTGTATATGGGTCTCCCATTGCAATGGTATCACCACCACGAGTTAATCCTCTTTCTTCTAAAGTTAGTGTACTACCATCTATATTTTTATATTTATTTGAATAATTTTCTCCATCTTCTGGAGTGTTTTTTTGTATATACTTTCCTTCGTTTTTATCTAAAAATCCTTTTGGAGTTGTTCTACCATTTTCTCCAGGTTCTTTTCCAAAATATCCTTCTTTTCGTTTTACACCATAGATTGGAGATACTTTTGATAAATCTAATTTTGTAATTTCTAAATCTTGTTTATTAATATCACCAAGAAGTTCTTCCTTTTGTTCTGAGTATGTTGTACCATCACCATAGGTTGTATAATTAACCTGTGGTTCTTTTGCCTCCGCTTCACCAACAGATGTAGCTCCACCAAATAGTTTGTCACGAAGTTTGTCTTTTGCAAACCCCAATGCCTTTCCAGCACCTTGTTTTAAAATAGTTTTTGGTGAACCACCTGCAGATTTTAATAATTTACCAAATTCCGTTCCCTGACCACCAAACCATTCAGATGTAATTTCAATAGTAGATGTGTGTTTATCATCACCTGTTATTTTTCCTAAAATACGAGTTGGGATAGGAGTAACTGGTATTCCTAATTTATCTTGTAAAAAAGTGTTTGCTTTTGTTCTTAATCCTTGTAGTGATGTTACACTACCCCCAGTTAACTTATCTAATCCCTTTCCAATTAAACCACCATCTCCAGATGAACCATTGGCTGCTTGTTTCATTTCATCCGAAATAGCGGTTGAACGAAGTGTTATTCTACCAGCCTCGTTTCCATATAGTAATGGATTATTTAACTCTACTGCAGATTTAATTCTTAGACCTGTTGCTTCTTGTTCTGCAAAATTAGCAACTGTATTGAACGTAGAGTTCTTTGGTGGTTTCTTTGTTTTTACACTTGAGTAATCTGTACCAAATACATAAGATTCTTTATTTTCGTAAAGTTCTTTTAAGGTAGATGTATCTGGACTACTCACCTCAACATTTGGAGATTCAGTAGGAGTCAATCCTTTTGATTGAAAATCTTTATTTTGAAAAAGTTCTAATATTGTTGGCATATTAAGCTCCCATTAATCCAAATTGATTGATATTACTTCTTTCTTGTAATCTAGTTACACTATCTGTAACTTTCTTACCACTTACATAAACATCTTTATTTGCAGCAGTTACATTCGTTAATGCTTTCAGTTGAGTTACCACCTCACTCATATCCGTGTTAGATGCGTTTGCTGCTGCTTGTGCACCAGCTATATCACCACTAGCGACCATTTTAGCAATTGCTTCCGTGCTAGTTTGAGCAATAGGTGACGGAATTGGAGTTTCAGTTGATGATTCTTCATCATCTCCAAATAAATAACTACCAATAGAGCCTAGTCCTGATAGAATTTTTTCTTTTAACCATGAACCTATACCTCCAAATATAGAAGTAAACCCATCCCACAATAAACTTGGTATAGTCATTACTATATCAAATAAATTTGAAGCAATTCCCATTAGTGCTTCACCAATACCAATATCACCATTTAAAACGTCTGCAACCAAACCAAATACGTTTGCAACTTTTTCTACAATTGATGCAACTACCCCAAATACCTTACCAATAACAGTTCCAACTACCGTTGCAATAAATCCAAATACTTTTCCCATTTTATCAAATAAAGTAGATTTGGATTCTCCAAATATTTTTGTCCAAGCTTCTTTTATAGGTAAGAATGCGGTTTTAATTTTTTCAAATGATTTTCCAAGAGTTCCTTTTATCTTGTTCCAAGATTCTTTCATAGAATTAAATGAGTTTGATAAAGAATCTAATACTTCTTTTGGAATCATTTTCATGAATTTATCCTTTAAACCAGTAATAAAGTTTCCAATGGCAGCATAGGTCTTTGGAAACAGTTCCTTTAAATATATGAATGGTCCTTTAAACATATCTAATAAACCAGTACCAATACTACTAAAATCCAATGTAAGTATTCCTTTTACAATTTTCCACAAACCTCCTAATGCATTTACTGTATATTTTAAACCAGCAGCCATCTTATCACCTAACCACTCTGCAATAGCTCCAATTGGTTTTAACAAACCAACTACCAGTTTACCTAATGGTAAAAATGCTTGTAATAATTTAGCACCAATACCTGAAAGAGCATTACCCATGGATTCTAACTCTCCCTGCATTTCTTGTTGTTTTGCAAGTTCTTCTGTTTTGGCTCTAATTTGGTCATCTGTCATATTACTAATATCTAAACCAGCTTTCAAAGCCTCACCCATTATTTTAGCTTGTTCTTCGTTTAGACCAACATTCATTTCTTGCAATCTAGCCATGTTTTGCATCTCACCAAGAGTCATACCTGTTGCTTTTTCAAGAGCCTCTTGTTCATATACACTTAAATTCTGTAAATCAACAGAATTACGAAGTTGTTTTACCATTGCTGCTTGTGCACCAACTACATCACCAGTTGCTGCTAAGTAACGAGATTGTGAGAAGTTTAAGTTAGTACCAAGAATAGCACTTGCCTCCATTTCATTGGAAACCGAACTTTGGTAATTTAATAATCCTTTTGATACTGCAACAGCTTGTTTAAGAGAAGAACCCATTTTGGCCGCGTTAATCGCTGCTGCTCCAAGAGCCATGGTGTTTCCTCTAAAGAATCCTTGAGCTTCTTCAGCTGATTCAGCAATATCAGCCATTATCTGTCTTGGTGCTACACCAGATTGTTTTGCTAAAAGAACTAATGATTCTTGTTGAGATTGGGCTACCGATTCTGATAACCCTCCCATATTTTGGAATGCCTTATTTAATTTTGCACTATCTTGAACTGAAACACCGAAGTTCTTATTAAGAACTGTCATTGATTTGATAGTACCTTGTAGTGGTTGTTCTATACCACCAAATTCATTTGTAAAAGCTGCTGCGTTTTTCGAAACATCTTCCATCGAAGCACCCAATCCAACAGTTTCCATATAAACTTGATTTATATTTCCACTCATTTGTTGAGTTTGAGAATTTAAAAGACCAGTTTCATCTCTAAATGCTCTTGCAGCTTTTTCTATTTTGTAAAATGCAATAACTCCTAGTGCAAGAATTGCCACAATCGCAGCTACAATAGCTTGAGGACCCATTAAAGCAGGTCCTAATCTTGATGCAGCTGTTGCCATTCCACTAAAACCTCCCTTTAATCCAGCACCAAACGATTTTACAAATCCTTTTGATGCTACATTTGCACTACTAAATGCTCCTTTAAATCCTCCCTTAAAAGCATTTCCTAATCTTGGAATTGCACTTTTCCAAGTATCAAATGGAATTAATTTATTAAAATACTTACCAAGAACAGGAATTTCTGATATACCAGATTCAAGTGAATCAAGCCCCTTTTCTATTCCATTTCCGATAGATTCTGTTATACTATTAACTCTGCCTAAAACTTGTTGTCTTTTTACTTCAACTCCTAAAGTTTTTTGTGCCGCTATATTTGTAGCTTGAAGTTGTTTACCTATACTTGAATTAACACCATATTTTTTATTAGCATTGGCTATAGCTCTTTCTTGAAGTTTTAATATTGCTTTTCTGGCACTAGCTTCATCTTTGGCATTAGACACAATAGATTTTTGTATATCAGCTTCTTCTTTGAGTTTTTTATTTCTCTTATCTGATATATCACTTAAATCTGAATAGGCTTTACCTATTGACTGACTTAGTTTTAAAATATCTTTAAGTTCTTTTGAGTCTTGAGCCATTTATATTCCTTATTTATATTTTTTTAAGAAAGCAGGAATTTTCATTCCCTTTCTTTCCATATCTTTGATATGTTTTTTTAAATCTTCCAATTCTTTATCACCATCTTTCAAAGCCTGTTGAAGGTCTTTATCTTTTAATAAAGCCGTTTTTAATCTTCTTTTAAAGAAAGTAGATATGAATCCTTCTTTTAAATTGTGTCTTGACTGTATTTCTCTAAATAAGGATTTATCTTGTTCTGTTATTTTCATAATACTCTCCAATTATACTACTATAAATATAGAGCACAAAAAAAGTGAGGAATTATTTCCTCACTCTTACGTTTGGTCCTTTCTGTGAAGGAGCTTGTTGTCTTTGGGATTTTTTTACTTCATCAGCTTCTTTTTTCTTTGTATCCGCTAATTTCTTATAATAGAACATTCTCAGATGGACTGGTAATCGATATAATCCTTCTTGGGTAAACCCATTACCATAGTAACAAAGTTCAAAAATTTGTTGATGAAGTAAAATGGAGTAGTTACTCGGTAGGCCAAAAAAACCCAACCCCCATAGGGATACCTCTTACCTCCACTTCTCCCGTCTGGTCATCTTCAAAATCAAACTCCATATTGATATCTGGGGTTATCTTGGAGATATACTCTCTGAACGCTTTGGTATCACGAGTAATGAATTTGTTATTAATGAAGTTAGTAATTGCCTTCGTATCAGATTCACCATCTACTGAAAGAATCATATATCTGTATCGTGTAGTTAGTTCAGCAGATACATCACCCTTATTTAATCTTTGTAAAGCCTTGATATCGGCATCAATTTTCTTTTCATCACCATGGGTTAGAATCTTAAACTGTAATTTATTTTTTCCATGTGGTGTGGTGAATTCATACTTGTTTTCTGATGAAAGTAAATCGAAATCAATTTCTTTTGTTTGTACTTTACCTAAATCAACTGTTACTTCTTGTTGTTCCCCTAATGAGTTGGTAACTTCAATCTTGTATTCAGGTCCATAACCCAAAACACGAGTTGCCAATAATATTGCATTTTTATCCCCTAATATAATATCATCAACATTAACATCCTTATCAACTATAATTGATTCGAATAACTTATCTATCACCACCCCCTTTCTCACTAAATTCTGCGAAGCTAGAATCTCTTCTTCTCTTGCAGTCATGTATTTAATCTCAACGGTTCCTTTTGAGAGGGGATTACTCTCTGGGTAACACTTACCTTGTGAGGGTAGTGAGATGATTTCTGTTGGAAAATCATAATTTGCCATAAACTTTTATTTTAATTGTTTGTATATAAATATATAACTTTTAAAAAGTTGGAATATAGACATAAAAAAAGTTCTCACTAAGAGAACTTTTTTCGTAAGTATCAAAAGTATTGTAGTATTAGTATTCTAGGATAGCGTAATCGTATGAAAGAGTTAAAGTGATTTCTGAAGGGTCATTAGATGCCCAGTCTAAATCATTAAATACTGCACTATTAATAAATGCACCTTTAATTTTCCAATTTTCAATTTTATCACCAACAGGTCCTAACATATAGATATCGATATCTTTTTTATAGAAATCTGCGTATCCATCACGACCTGTAATAGATTCGTGAGATGTTCTTACCCACTCCATTACTTGTTGTGCCCCACTCGGTACGATTGGGTCATATAGAGTGATTTCGATATCTTGCCACTCACCTTTACCTTTGAGTTTTCTCTTAACGTTGATATGGTCAAGAACAACAGGTTCAAATGTAATTGAAGGTCTGTTCGCCGTTTTAATAAGATAAGAAGCGATACCATCAATTTCCATGATGTATCTGTTCTTCATCTTCGGTTCGAAGTTCGTGTAGAACATATCGTTGAATTCTAATACTTCTGCCATTTTTTATTTCTCCTTTATACTACTATAAATATAGATTCTTTTTATTTTTTAATTATGCGGTGAAACTAGCCCCAGTCGGTAGAATGTTGAAATCAATTACAATGAATTCAGCAGTCTTAGTAGGTTGTAAATAAATTGCTCCTGCCAAGATATTTCTATCGATTACATCTGGTGTGTTGTTAGATTCATCCATTACTACTCTAAACGCATATAAACCTTGTCTTTGTTGGATTCCTTCTAAATAAGGATTAACAGTATTCAAGAATTTACCTCTTGTTTGAGAAGTGTTTTGTTCGAATACAAGGTATCTTGATGTAGATGCGATGTATTTCTTAACTTTGATTAATAATCTTCTTACGTTGATTCTATCTAAAGCAGATGCTCTATCTTGTAGAGTTTTCTGTCCGAATGCAACGATACCCTCACCTGGGAATTGTGCGATTGGGTTAATCTTTCCTTCATATAGTGTATCTCTTTCAGCGTGAGTTAATCTGTTTAGTACAGAAACTGCTCCGGTGATACCACCTCTGTTTAAACCTGCTGGTGCAAACCATTCAGCTGCAACTGCATCGTTTTCAGCGTAAATTCCTGGCATCAATACTGATGGTGGAACTGCAGTTAGTTTGTTGGTTCTTGAATCGATTGTTTTAACCCATGGGTAGTAAGTACCAACGTAGTTAGAATCAACTGATTCACCTTCTTGGATTGCTTGTGCGATAGTATCATTTTTATCAGTTACATCACCAATGAAGAATGCATCTTCTCTAGCTTCTACCATATCAACTACTTTATCAAACACATAAGAGTGTAATCTTCTTACAACACCAGGTGCAGATACCAAGTTGATATCGAAATCATCTGGATTAGATACTGCGTTGATTGCTTTTACATATGCAACTGAACCACTAGCGGTTGAAGTTGATAAGTTAAATCCTTGTGAGTTTCCAGCTCCCCATTGTGAATCATCAGCTTTAGCTGGTTTGATTGTTGGAGATATACCATCGAATCCACCTTGGAATCCTACTGTAAATTGTCTTTTAGCGATAGTTGCTGCATCATCTGCAGTAGATACAGTATAACCGAAGTTAAATGTACCGAATCCATCATCTTGATGATTTGGAGTTACTCCAACTGAACTAGCACCATTGTATTTTACATTGATATCAGCATCGAATGCAAATACTGTGTTTCCACCAATTGTTGCCGAAGCAGGAATTGGAGAAAGGTAAGATGAGTTATCAATCTTAACAACTGCAGTTTCTAAATCAATACCACTATATTTTACAGTTGTTGATGCGTTGTTATCAGCGGAACCAGTAGAGAAAATTACTGCTGGTACATCTGATTCAGAACCACCTACAAAAATAGGGTTAGTATAAGCACCATGTCCGAATGGTACTGCAGATATAGGAGATGCTCCTTCTGCTACTGTTTCAACTCTAACGAACTTAGAACGATTTACATAATCACCATTCATTGTCATTTTACCAACTGCATCAATAGTGATATTCTGGTCACCAATTACTTTCTTAATGTAATTTGGTGAAGCAGGGTCCATAGTTACGTTATTAAATGTTTCAAGTACTGTTTTTCTCTTATCAGTATCAGAGTATCCTCTAATTGCAAGTGAGAATGTTCCATAATCAGATGCGTTAGAAGTTCCTGCTGCTTTTACATTAAAGATAGATACTTTAAATTCTTTGTTTGTGTAAGTACCATCACCTAAAGTATGTAATTTGAAAAGGTTGTATCTTTCACCAGAGATTAACTGAGATTGAATCCAAGGAGTAGATGCGTTTGTACAATCTTGTGTGAAATCTTGGTCTGATAATGCAACTAAAGAAACTTGAGAACCACTATTAGCAATGTGGTTAGCAAAATCAGTTGCTGCGTTTTCAAAATACTTGTAGGAGAATACTTTTTTACCACCAAATGCACTTTCTCCAAATACATCTGATAAATCATTTCCAGCGGTTGGTAAAACTGATGCTGAAATTTCAGTTCCTAATAAAGAACCTGAAATTGAGAATACCGAAGATGATGGTTGTGAATCTA
>Ga0255769_10005499_pt1 | contig 11875 bp, 13 predicted proteins | sample 041ome_9_FD_179637 | JGI IMG/M metagenome (GOLD analysis project Ga0255769, IMG submission 179637) | Coastal salt marsh microbial communities from the Groves Creek Marsh, Skidaway Island, Georgia - 041413US metaG (version 2) | ecosystem: Environmental > Aquatic > Marine > Intertidal zone > Salt... | reverse complement strand
CCAGAAGCCAAGAAAATCAAATTAAAAAATATTCAAAAGAAATTCCCATTTTAAAAGCAGGCAATATGAGTTTAGGTGTGAATTTATTAATGTATTTGACTGAAATTGCATCAAAATCATTGAATGATGAATACTTGAGTAAAATATTTGAAGTACACCACAAACATAAAAAAGATTTTCCATCTGGCACAGCCCTAATGCTCGGAAAAGGAATTGCAGATGGTAAAAATAAAAATTTGTATGATTTGATTGGTAAAAAATTTTTAAATAAAAAATCTTTTCCCTATGGAAAAAAGATTAACTTCAACTCTTTGAGAAAAGGCGAAATTATTGGCGAACATGAAGTAAAATTCTCAAGTGGAAAAGAAATAATTACATTAAATCATGAGGCGTTTGATAGAACTCTATATTCTGATGGAGCTTTAACAGCCTCTAAATGGTTAATGAAAAAAAAGCCAGGCCTATATTCGATGAGAGATTTGCTTAATTTTTCAAAATGAATGAAAAATTAAAAGTAAAAGCAATAATTAAAATATTAAATAAAATTTATCCTAACACACCTGTCCCCCTTAAAAGCAAAAATACTTTCACTCTTTTAATATCTGTTCTTCTTTCAGCACAATGTACCGATGTAAATGTAAATAATGTGACAAAGAATATTTATCCAAAATATTATAAGCCAGAGCACTTTGTAAAATTAGGAAGAAAAAAAATTGAAAAATTAATCAAACAAATTGGTATTTTTAGAATTAAAGCTAAAAGCATTTATCTAATGTCAAAACAAGTTTTAGAAAAACACAAAGGTAAAGTGCCTAGAACCTTTGAAGAATTAGAGAAGCTACCAGGGGTAGGACATAAAACAGCTAGTGTAGTGATGTCTCAAGGTTTTGGTTATCCAGCTTTTGCAGTTGATACCCATATTCACAGACTCGCACAAAGATGGGGATTAACAAATGGAAAAAATGTAGTTCAAACTGAAAATGATTTAAAAAGAATATTTCCAAAAAAAACTTGGTCTAAGCTTCATTTGCAAATAATTTTTTATGGAAGAGAATATTGTAAGGCAAGAGATTGTTATGGTTTAACTTGTAAAATATGCACTACTTGCTACCCAAATAGAAAAAAACCTGTTATTACAAAAAAAGCTTAACATGAAAATTTTAGGAATAGGTAATGCAATAGTGGATATCATCTGTAAAGTTGATGATAATTTTATTACTCAAAATAATCTTACAAAAAGCACAATGAAATTATTTTTTGATGAAATTGAATTCAAAAATTTATTGACAAACCTTAAAATTGAAAAAACTGTTTCTGGTGGTTCTGTAGCAAATTCTATAGTTGGTTTGTCTCAACTTGGTAATAAAGCTGGTTTTATAGGTAAAATTTCAGATGATGAATTTGGTAATAATTATGAGGAGGGATTAAAAAAAGAAAATGTAGAGTTCTTTTATTCTAAAAAGAAGGAAGAATTACCAACGGGTACTTGTTTAATTTTAGTTACTCCAGACTCTGAAAGAACAATGTGTACATTTCTTGGAACAGCAGGAAAAATTAATGAAAATGATGTTAGTTCTGATGCAATTAAAAGAAGTGAGATAATATTCTTAGAGGGTTACTTGTGGGATGAGGGAGAACCTAAAAAAGCATTTGATAAAGCAATAAATAATGCAAATAAAGTAGCTATGTCACTATCGGATCTATTTTGTGTAGATAGACATAAACCACATTTTTTAAACTTAGTAAAAAACAAGCTCGATATAACTTTTGCCAACGAACAAGAAATCACCTCGTTAATTGAAGCAAAAAGTTTTGATGAAGTTATAAACTTTTCGAAGCAACTTAATAAATTAATAATTATCACCAGAGGTGATAAAGGAGCAGTTGCTGTTAATGGCGATGAAGTTGTTGAGAGTGATATACAAAAAAATTTAAAAGTTGTTGATCTCACAGGTGCTGGTGATTTATTTGCTGCTGGATTTTTACATGGATATATTAATAAATTTTCAACAAAACATTGTCTTGAAAAAGGTACTGAAATGTCATCAAAAATAATCCAACAAATTGGAGCAAGACTTTAAGTTTAACTTTTCTTTCTTTTGAAACTTCCCTTACCTTTTTTTGATTTTACTATTTTTGGTTTAAATTTTTTAGTGAATAAATCTTTAACTATGGGGTTTTTTTTACTAAATTTCGTAACCATTTTTTTTACTTAATATAAAATTTTTATCATCGAATATTTTTAAAAATTTTTTTCTAAGTCTATAAATATGGGTCTCTACTGTATGAGTTTCTAAATCTAATTGATAGCCCCAAACATTCTTTTGTAATTCATTTATCTTCACAGTCCCCTCCGTATTAGAAAGATATAAAATTATATTTATTTCTTTTTCAGTTAATTTTAATTTTAATTGATTTTTTGATACTATTTCTCTTGAATTAATATTAATTTTATAGTCCCCAATATTAATTTCAGATTGATGATTAAATTGTTGCTTTAAAAACTCTATATTAAATTTTTCAATTAATTTTGTAAACTTAATTGGTAGATCATTTAATACGTATTGATTATTAAAATTTGAAAGTTTTTTTTTAGTGATTATCAGATATTTTTTGTTGAGATCCTTAATTTCATTATCTAAGGATTTATCATTTAAAACTTTGATAATTTTGAAATTAAAGTCAAATTCTGTTTCTTTAAGAACTTCATATAAAGAAGTAAATTGATAAATAATTAAATATTGATTATTCATACATAATAAAGATATGACAATTTTTTTGAAAAATAAACATACACTACAAGTAGAAGATTTTTATTTCAAATGCTGTGTTGGCAAAAATGGTATTAGTAAACAAAAAAAAGAAGGAGACAAAAAAACTCCAAAAGGTATTTTTATGTTAGATTGCCTATACTATAGAAAAGATAGACTTAAAAAGCCTAAAACAACCTTAAAATGTATCGAAATCAAGAAAAATATGGGCTGGTGTGATGATGTTAATAATCCAAAAAAATACAACAAGTTAATTAAAATTGATAAATCTATAAAATCTGAGAAATTAAAAAGGACTGATTATAAATATGATCTACTCTTACCAATAAAATATAATTTTAAAAATCCAGTTATCGGTTTGGGAAGCTGTATATTCATCCATTTAACCAAAAACTATCAACCTACAGCTGGTTGTATTGCTTTACAAAAAAAAGATTTTTTGATCATGCTAAAATTAATAAAAAAAAAAACTAAAATAAAAATATACTAAAATCTTTGTCCAAAAATACTTGAACCAATTCTTAAATAAGTGGCACCATTTTCAGAAGCCTCCAAATAATCTGACGACATACCCATACTTAAGTCAGAAAAGTTAAATTTTTTATTTATCAAAAATATTTCTCTAAAATAAACTATAGGATCGTCATTGACTGGTGGAATACACATTAAACCAACCACATTTAGATTAATTTTTTTACAATAAACAACTAAGTCATTCACTCTATCTTTTTCAATGCCAGATTTTTGATTTTCTTTGCCAATATTTACTTGGATAAAAATCTTAATTTTTTTATTTATTTTTTCTTGTTCATCTACAATTTTTTTTGCAAGTTTTTCGCTATCCACTGAATGTATATAATCAAACAATTTTACTGCAAATTTAACTTTGTTTGTTTGTAATTTTCCAATCATATGAAGTTGAATTTTAGTATTTTTTTTTTTTATGTCGGTCCATTTATCCATTGCTTCTTGAATTTTATTTTCTCCAAAATCAATATGACCATGATCAATTAAGGGTAAAATTTTATCCAATTTAAAAGTCTTGGATACAGCAATAATTTTTGGTAAATTATTTATATTTATATCTTCTAAATTTGATTTAATTTTGTTTTCTATATCAATTAACTTTTGAACTGTATTATGCATAATAATTTAAAAACTAAATATTACTTTATTAATAAATTTGATACAAATAATATCAAGCAACAGGATAAACGAACAATTATAATTTATAGAAACTACTCAACAAAAACTGTTGATCGACTACTTATTTTAAAAATAAGAAATTATTGTAAGAAAAAAAAAATAAAATTTTTTATATCCAATAATATTAAGCTAGCGATAAATTTAAATTTAGATGGGGTTTATCTACCTTCTTTTAATCAAAATTTTGATCACCTTGGATATTCTTTTAAAAAAAACTTTGTAATAATTGGCTCTGCTCATAACAACAAAGAAATAAAAATTAAAGAAAAACAAGGTGTAAATGCAATATTTTTATCTTCATTATTTAAAAAAAATAAGAATTATTTAGGATTAAATAAATTTAAATTATTATCAAAACTTACAACAAAGCAAATTGTACCTCTTGGTGGTATTTCGGATCAAAATTTTAAAAAACTTAGATTATTAAATTGTTCTAGTTTTGCTGGCATATCTTATTTTGAATAAAAAAAAGGCCCCTAAAAAGGGGCCCTTTAATAATTTAGATTCTAATTAAATTAGAATGCAAATGATGCAGCAAGTTCCCACATAGACTTATCAGCTGAAGCAGCTGTAGAGTAAGCCATGTTGTCACCATTAATCATTTTACCTGAGATAGTCATACCACCTGCAGTGTAAGATGCTGTAACACCATTAACTTCTTGGTCAGCGTCTGTTGAATCATTTGGTGTAGATGTATCTGACACTTTGTATGCAACAGAGATTTCATCAGTTACTGTGTAAGCTACTGAGTAACCAGTAAAGTCTACGTCAGCAGTAGATGTAGTTGCTTCTGAATCGTACTCAGTATTTGCATAAGCTACAGTCAATGGACCGAAAGCATATGAAAGGTAATAAGTAGAAACGTCAGCTTCTGAACCTTTAGTTGTTTTGTTCTCACCAGATGCGTAACCAATAGTTAGGCCTTCGAATCCTGTGTACGCAAGTGCGTAGTCCATAGTGTCTTCGTACTGAGCAGCAGTGTGAGGTACGTATGATACGTTAACAGCTAAACCATCAACTAATGTTGGTAGTTTGTAGTTTAACATATTATCTGTAGATGAACTAGTTGGAGCAGCTGCGTGTCCCATACCATTATCCCAGATATCACCAGTAGCCATATCGTCAACAGCTGATTGAGCTGCAGCACCACCGTGACCTTGGAAAGTTAAAGTTCCAAAAGTATCGCTTCCAACAGTCAAACCATGACTATCAAAAGGCTTACCAGTATCAGTCTCTGCTTTAACACCAGCACCAGCACCTTGGTCTAATTCAAATGATGCAGTTACAGTTAAACCATTATCTAATTCACCTGAACCAGTAAAAGTTACACTGTTACCCATTGACCATGCTTTACCAGAATTAGCAGCACCACCGTTTACGTGTTGTACTTCAAAACTAGCACCACCAGTAACACTCATGTCCATAGCATACGCTGATGTAGCCACAAGAGAACCTGCTAATGCAGTTAATCCTATTTTTTTAATGTTCATATTAATTACTCCTTTATTTGTAATTGTTATTATTAATAATAAACACGGAATAATTATCATTTATTTGTAAAATATTAGATTTTTAGCACTTAAATCTTAATAAAATTTTTGATTGTTGTATTTTTGCAACATCAAATTAATACTGAATTTACTATATTTTTTTGGCTTTTTAAGTAAAAGTGTTTAAAATTCACTTTTTACACTAATTATAATATGAAAAAATTAAAAATATTAAGCTTTTTTATCTCTATTGTCTTTTTTTTACAGTCTTGCAACGGCAAGCTACCTGGTGGTGACGCTAGAAAATTTCCAGCAGATCCCAAGAAAAGAGTTGAAAACAACTTGAAGGAAGGAAGAGGTTTTCGATTATCTGGTGAGGATGGACTTTTCTCTAATCGTGGAGGAGGAGTTTTTGAATTTGCAACCTCAAATGAATTGTGGCGAGCCTCTTTGGACACAATTGATTTTATGCCCCTTGCTTCGGTAAATTATAGTGGTGGTATTATAATTACTGATTGGTACAGCAACGATCAAAATTCTAACGAAAGTATCAAAATTTCAATTAGATTTTTAACAAACGAAATTAGATCTGATGCTTTGGATATCAAAGTTTTTACTCGGAAATGTTCTGAAAATTTAAATTGTAAAACATATGAAACTAGTGAGTCTTTGGTTCCTGAACTTACAAAACAAATATTAAAAACTGCCACGCTGTATGAAAAAAATAAAACAGATGAAAAGAGAAAAAAAAATAAAGACTACAAGTATCCTGATATAAATTAAATATACCGTGGACCGATATAATTTTAAAACGATCGAAGAGAAGTGGCAAAAAATTTGGAAAGACAAAAAAGTTTTTTCAACAAAAGTAGATAAGAGTAAAAAAAAATTTTATTGCCTTGAAATGTTTCCATATCCTTCTGGAAAAATTCACATGGGGCACGTTAGAAACTATACTATTGGTGATGTGCTAGCTCGATATAAAAGCTTACAAGGTTATAATGTTCTTCACCCAATGGGTTGGGACTCTTTTGGAATGCCTGCTGAAAATGCAGCCAGACAAAATAATCTAGATCCCAAAACATGGACTGAGTCCAATATAGATGTCATGAAATCTCAGCTAAAAAAACTTGGGTTATCAATAGACTGGGATAGAGAAATTTCAACCTGTTCTCCAGAATATTATAAACATCAACAAGAATTTTTTCTTGAACTATATGATAAAGGCCTTGTTTATCGTAAAGAACAGTATGTTAATTGGGATCCAATAGACCAAACTGTTTTAGCTAACGAACAGGTAATTGATGGAAAGGGATGGAGATCTGGTGCTGTTGTCGAAAGAAAAAAACTTAATCAGTGGTTCTTTAACATTACAAAGTTTTCAGAAGAATTACTTGAAGATTTAAATAAGCTTGAGGATTGGCCTAATAAAGTAAAAGTAATGCAAAAAAACTGGCTAGGTAAATCTTATGGATGCGAAATTAGTTTTGCAATTAGTAATTCTGAAAATATTAAAGAAATAAAATGCTACACAACTAGACCTGATACACTATTTGGAATGTCTTTTATAGCTCTATCAGTCGACCATCCAATTGCCAAACAATATGAAAATGATGAAAAATTTATTCAGTTTAAAAAAGATTGTGCATCAACTGGTACAACCGAAGAATCGATTGCTAATGCAGAAAAAGTTGGTTTTAAAACTAACTTAACGGCAATTAATCCACTGGATGAAACAATTAAAGTACCCGTTTATTTTGCAAATTTTGTTCTAATGGATTATGGACTTGGTGCAGTCTTTGGTTGTCCAGCTCATGATCAAAGAGATTTGGATTTTGCTTTAAAATATAATCTTAATGTGAAGACCGTTGTGACACCTGAAAAAAATAATCAAGATTTCAATGTAGAGAAAGAAGCATATACAGGACCAGGTTATATTTTTAACTCCTCATTTTTGAATAATTTAAAATGCCCAGATGAGTCGATAAATAAAACTATTGAATATTTAGAAAAAAAAAATCTTGGTAAAAAGAAAGTTAATTTTAGATTAAAAGATTGGGGTGTTTCAAGACAGAGATATTGGGGATGTCCAATACCAATAATATACGATGAAAAAAATAATCCTAAAAAAGTTCCAAAAGATATGCTACCTGTTGAGCTTCCTAAAATTAAAAAAATGCCTATGTCGGGAAATCCATTAGACACCGTAATGGATTGGAAAAATATTACTATTGATGGAAAAAATTATACTAGAGAAACAGATACCCTTGATACATTCGTTGATTCATCATGGTACTTTTTAAGGTTCTGTTCTCCAAAAAAAAAAGATTATGGTTTTGATATTGAAGACATAAATTACTGGATGCCAGTTGACCAATATATTGGTGGGGTTGAGCATGCAATATTACATCTTTTGTATTCAAGATTTTTTATGAAAGCGTTATCTTTTGAAAATGAAAAATTAAATCTTAGCGAACCTTTTCAGGGACTATTTACTCAAGGAATGGTTTGTCACGAAACATATAAAGATAAAAATAATAACTGGGTAAGCCCTGATGAAATTGAAACAATTAATGGTGAAAAATATTTAATTAAAGATAATTCTCAAAAAGTTTTAGTTGGGCCTTCAGAATCGATGTCAAAATCAAAAAAAAATACAGTTGATCCAGAAAAAATCATTAAAAGTTATGGTGCTGATGCTGTAAGATTGTTTATCTTATCTGATAGTCCTCCAGAAAAGGATGTGCAATGGTCTGAAGAGGGTATTTCTTCTTCGCATAAGTTTATTCAAAAGTTATGGGTGTTACACCTTGAAATAGTTAAAAAAATAAATGAAAATTGCTCAAGTGATCTAGAAGATAAGATAACTACCTTTACCAGTAAATTTATTAAGAATATTGGCTACAACTTAGAAAACTTTAGCTACAATATTATCGTAGCAAATATGCACGAGATGCACTCTTTTTGGAGCAAAGAGATTAAAAAAAATTATACAAAAAAAACTTTAGTTGAAAGTTATAATAAAATTTTGATTACATTAATTCCTATTATTCCTCATTTTGCTTATGAGGCTTTAGAAAAAATAAATCAAAATGAAAGATTAGATTGGCCTACATATGATGAAAAATTACTAATCGAAAAAATTATACCTTTTGTAATTCAAATAAATGGTAAAAAAAGAGGATTAATTGAAACTAACAGAGATATTACAGAAACAGAATTAATGACAACAATTATGAACGATCAAAATTTAAATAAATATTTAGAAAATAAAAATATAAAGAAAAAGATATTTATTAAAAATAAGCTTATAAATATAATTATTTAATGAAAAAGATTTTAATAAGTACTCTGCTTTTTTTTATACTGGCTAACTGTGGTTTTTCACCAATATATTCCGTATCCAATAGTCAAAAAGTTGATATTAACATACAATCAGTCGAAGGAGATAGATTAATTAATAACCAAATTGTATCAGAACTAAATCGAATTGATGATAATCTATCAGAAAATAAATTTAATATTAATATCAACACTTTATATAACAAGAGTATAAGTTCTAAAGATACTACAGGCGCAACTTCTAGCTACCAACTTGATGTGGTTTCAGAAATTACGATTGGTAGCAAAGATAGTATTGAAAAAATTAAAATTACTGAAAAATTTATTATGGACAAAAATAATAATACGATTGATGAAAGAAATTATGAAAGAACTGTAAAAAAAACTTTTGCTTCTTTAATTGTAAAACAGGTGCTTACAAAACTTTATTCTAAAAATGATTATTAAATCTTTTGAGACTAATAAAATAAATTTCAATAACTCAAATTTACTACTACTTTATGGAAAAAACGAAGGATTAAAAAACTATGTAACAAAAGATATAATTAAAGAAAAAAATAATGTTTTTAGTTATGATGAAAAAGAAATATTGGATAATTTAAATTTTTTTTTTGAAACCGTATTATCTAAATCTCTTTTTGAAAAAGAAAAAATAATAATAATTAAAAGAGCAACAGATAAAATAATAAAAATTATAGAAGAAATTTATTCAAAAAATCTTGAAGAAATTTTTATATTAATAAATGCAGATACGCTTGAAAAAAAATCAAGACTCAGGTCTTTTTTTGAAAAAGATAAAAAATGTATTTGTGTGGCTTTTTATCCAGATACAGATCAAACACTTTCAAAACTAACATATAATTATTTAAAAGAAAAAAAAATAACAATATCTCAAGCCGATATTAATTTAATTATCAGCAAATGTAACGGGGACAGAGAAACTCTTATAAATGAACTCAAGAAAATAGAGTATTTTTGCCAAAATGGAAAAAAAATTAATACAGAGATTTTATCAAAATTGATTAATTTATCTGAAAATCACAGTATTACTGAGCTTGTAGACAATTGTTTGGCGAAAAATAAAAAAAAAACGATCAATATTTTAAGTGAAAATAATTTTAGTAATGAAGATTGTATTCTGATCACTAGATCTTTTATAATTAAAGCTAAAAAATTACTAGCCTTATCAGAAACATTTAAAACAAACAAAAATATAGATTTAACCATCTCATCAGCAAAACCACCAATTTTTTGGAAAGATAAAGAAATAACCAAACAACAAATTTATAAATGGACCCCAAGAAATATTAAACAACTTATCTACGCGCTAAGTGAGACTGAATTACAAATAAAAAAAAATATAAATAATTCAATTAATTTAATTACTGATTTTATTTTGCTTCAATCTACTTCAACAACTAATAATTAGATTTAATTATATCTATAATTTTATTTAGCTGATCCAGGTCTTTATACTCAAAAGAAATTTTCCCTTTATTCCTTTTGTTGTTTTGTATTTCTACATTTAGTCCTATTTTATTTGATACTGAAAGTTCAAGAGCTATAATATTAGTATCTTTTGTGATCTTTGACTTTTGTTTTTTCTTTTTAAATAATTGAACAAAATTTTCAGCTTGTCTTACTGAAAGTTTATTATCTACAATTTTATTGGCAACAAAACTTGCATTATCCAGACCAACTAATATCTTAGCGTGTCCTGTTGACAACTTATTTAACTCTATTAATTTTATTACTTCGTCAGGTAAAGTAAGTATTCTTAAAGAGTTTGTTATATAACTTCTGCTTTTACCAATAAATTTTGAGACCTTTTCTTGATCATAAAAAAATTCATCTATAAGCCTTTTATAACCTTGTGCTTCTTCCAGAGGATTTAGATCATGTCTTTGAACGTTTTCAACTATTGCAAATTCTAGTGATTTCAAATCATCTGCCTCTGTGATAACCACTGGAACATTGTGAATACCTGCTCTCTGTGCGGCTAACCACCTTCTTTCACCTGCAATTATTTCAAATTTTGAATTTTGATTATTTGATTTTCTAACTATGATCGGCTGTATAATTCCTCTTTCTTTTATAGAATTTGTTAAGTCCTCTAAGTATGTCTCATCAAAATTCTTTCTTGGTTGGTATTTGTTTGGTGTTAAGTCACTTACTGGTAATTGATTTTTTTGAACCTCTACTTTAGTTTCACCAATTAATGATGATAAACCTCTTCCAAGACCCTTTTTAATTTTATCCATTAAGCAGCACTCCCAATTGTTGTCTCTTGATTAATAAATTCATCAGTAAAACTAAAATAAGATTTACTTCCAGGACAAGATTTGTCATAAATTAAAACTGGCATGCCATGAGATGGTGCTTCAGATAATCTTACATTCCTTGGAATAACTGTTGAGTAAACTTTTTCATTAAAATAATCTCTAGCTTCTTTTTCAACTTGAGAAGAAAGCTTATTTCTTTTGTCATACATAGTTAAAAGAATACCTCTAATTTTTAAATCAGGATTTAAGCTTACTTTTATCCTCTCAATAGTTTTCATGAGCTGGGTTAGCCCCTCAAGAGCAAAGAATTCGGTTTGCAAAGGTACCAAAAGTGAGTTTGAACAGACAAGTGCCATAACCGTGAGAAGACTTAAGGAAGGTGGACAATCGATCAGTACATAATCGTATAATCCTCTAGAATTGTTTAAATAAGCGCTTAATTTAACCTTTAATATAAAGGCTCTATTACTATCATCAGCTGTTTCTACCTCAAGTCCTGATAAATCTACATTAGAAGTGATGATATCTAAATTTTCAAACTGTGTCTTCTTGATTATCTCGTTAATTTCTCTAGTTCCATTCAGCACACCATAGATTGTGTCACTTGAGTTATCCACATTAGATAGTCCAAGACCTGTTGTGGCATTTCCTTGAGGGTCTAAATCTATAACTAAAATTTTTTTATTAAGTTGAGTTAATCCAGCAGCTAAATTTATAACGGTTGTTGTTTTTCCAACCCCACCCTTTTGATTTATTACTGAAATAATTTGCATTTAGTTTTGCT
>Ga0255769_10005482_pt1 | contig 11902 bp, 9 predicted proteins | sample 041ome_9_FD_179637 | JGI IMG/M metagenome (GOLD analysis project Ga0255769, IMG submission 179637) | Coastal salt marsh microbial communities from the Groves Creek Marsh, Skidaway Island, Georgia - 041413US metaG (version 2) | ecosystem: Environmental > Aquatic > Marine > Intertidal zone > Salt... | reverse complement strand
TGTGGTGGAAAAGTTCATCCGAGATTTAAATCTCGATCGCGCGAAGGTCAATGTGAATGGTGGTGCGATCGCTATGGGGCATCCCATTGGCGCTACGGGGGCCGTACTTGTGGGGACCGTACTAGATGAACTGGAGCGTCAGGGTTTACGGCGAGCCTTGGTGACCATGTGCGCGGCCGGCGGGATGGCGCCCGCGGTGATCATCGAGCGCGTCGAGTAGAGCGGGAAAAGGAGCGAACAATGGCTAGTAAGTTTGAACGCATGTTGCCGTGGCCTGAAGATGACTTCTCGCGTTACGGTGAAATAACAACCACAAAACTGGGTAAGATTCAGAGTTTTGTTGGCAAAGTAATGGATCGCAATTGGGTATCGATTCCGCACGTTACCCATCACGACGATATCGATATAAGCGACTTGGAGGCACGCCGGGTGAACTGGAATCAGGCGCACCCCGAGCAGAAGCGCAGTATTTTGCCCGCTCTTATAAAAGCGGTCGTTGAGGTATTAAAGCGGTATCCGCAGTTCAACTGCTCTCTGGCGGCGGATGGCGAGACGGTTACGCAGAAGCACTATTACCACATTGGGTTTGCGGCTGACGTACCCAGCGGATTGGTTGTACCTGTCGTTAAGGATTGCGATACACGCACACTGCAAGAGATTGCCGATGACATTGCTGACAAGTCCGCGCGAGCAAAAGGTAAAGGTTTGCCTATGTCGGATATGTCCGGAGGCTGCTTCACGATTTCGTCATTAGGGCACATAGGCGGAACCGGCTTTTCACCCATCATCAATGCACCTGAGGTCGCTATTTTAGGTGTCTGCAAGGCGCGGTCGGTGTTCGTGCCCGATGCGGATGGGCAACCCGTCAGTCGCCTTATGTTGCCCGTTTCACTGAGCTATGACCACCGTGTCATTAATGGTGCCGATGCGGCTCGGTTTATGCTGGCGCTCGGCGCTGCCTTAGGCGATTTTCATTTCAGTTAAGGTGATACTCAGGCCTCTTTAAATTGAACATCATTGTTGTATAGTATAACATCGAAGAGCGATGTCGCTGTGGCGCGAGCAAAATAAAAAGGAGAGCAAAATGGCATACGGATCAATAGAGGACCGACTCGCGATACGAGAGTTGATCGAGTCCTTTTCTGGCACCCTAGCTTGTCTTGATACCGACGCCTGGATGCAGAACTGGGCTGAAGATGGGGCCTGGAAACTGCCATCCCTGCCCGAAGACGTGGTTGGGCGTGAGGCTATTCGTGCAACCTTCCTCGATAAGATGAGCCCAGTTAAGGCCATCAGTATGCTTTCGTATCCCAATAATCTTTCTATCGATGGCGATACCGCCACAGGCATAGCCTACTGCCGAGAGATCATTGAGCTCAAAACAGGTGACCGCAAAGAGCTCTTAGCTCGATTCCACGACAACTACCTGCGTGTCAACGGCGAGTGGAAGTTTGCCCGACGGGAATATGAAGTTTTTTCGGTAATGTAAACACAGATTTTAACCACACGATTTTAACGCGGTATCCGAGCTTTGAAATGGGGTATCACAAGATAAACTTAGGAGAGTAATTTATGGCGACGCCAGTTTATGAACGCATGCTGGACCTTTTTGAGGCAGAAGGGATAAAGCACCTTATCGGCATTCCCGATCCCAACTTCGTGCATCTTTTTGTGGCGGCAGAGCGACGCGGTTGGACGGTAATCGCGCCCCATCATGAGGAGAGCTCGGGTTTTATGGCCGAAGCGGTCGCGAGAATGACGGGTAAGCCGGCTGTTTGTATCGCAACACTCGGCCCGGGTGTGGCGAATGCCGCGGGTGCTATGATGTGTGCACTGGTTGAAAACTCGCCCGTAATTTTCATTGGCGGGCAGCGCGCTCGTATTACGGAGCAGCGCGTGCGTCGAGGCCGCATCCAGTTTATTAAGCAAACGCCTTTGTTTGAAAACTCGGTGAAGTACTCCGCCAGTATCGAATACGCAAGCCAGACCGATGAGATTGTGCAGGAAGCGATTCGAACTTCGCTGTCAGGTGTGCCCGGCCCTAGCTACATTGAATTCCCCTCGCACGTGATTCTCGAAGAACTCGATCTGCCCCAGGTTAAGCGCCCAGAGCAATATCGTCTGGTTAATCAAGGCGCAGGTGCAGCCGAGGTCGCGGCCGCCATTGAGGCGATTTCGAAGGCCGAAAACCCCATTATTCTGTGTGGGCACGGAGTGCATACGTCGCGTGCGGGCGGGAGCGTTGCAGAATTGGCTAAGCTGATGGGCTGTCCGGTTATTCAAACCTCGGGTGGCACTTCTTTTATCGAGGGCGTGGAGGATCGAACCTTCCCTTACGGTTTCTCAGAGGCTGCGGTCGATGCAGTTGTGACTTCGGATGTCTGCGTGGCGATAGGCACCGAACTGGGTGAGCCGGTTCACTATGGCAAAACGCGACATTGGGCGCCGAAAGACGCTGAGCGAACATGGATTTACATTGAGCAAGATGCAACTGCGATCGGTGTGAACCGCCCGATCGATATTCCGCTCGTCGGTGATCTGCGGGCAGTTGTGCCTCAACTTGTCGCGGGCTTGTCCGCGAGCCCCAGAGGTGATCATCCGAACTTAGCAAGCTGGATCGAGTCCGATGCGGCTCGACTGCAGCGTCTGGCCGATGAGGTGCCTAATACGGATGGGCTGATGCACACCGGGCGCTGGGTTGTCGAAGCGACCAAAGCCTTCCCTGCGAACGGCATCATGGTCCGTGACGGTGGCGCAACGGTTATTTTCCAGTGGACCTATTCCCAGGCAAAACCACATGACGTGGTCTGGAACCAAAACTTCGGTCATTTGGGTACTGGGTTGCCTTATGCGCTGGGCGCTAGTTTAGCGGATGGATGTCAGCGCCCCGTTATGCTTTTAACCAGTGACTCCGCTTTCATGTTCCACATTGGTGAACTGGAAGTTGCGGCGCGATTGAATATGCCTTTGGTCGTCGTGGTGGGCGTCGATTTTCAATGGGGGCTTGAAGTGGGGGTTTACAAGCGGACCTTTGGTAAAGGCGCTACCACGGAGCCCGGTGTGCATTGGAGTAAAGACGTGCGCTTCGACAAAGTCGCGGAAGGTCTCGGTTGCCAAGGGATGTACGTCGATAAATCCGCTGAGCTGGGTGGCGCCATTAAGGAAGCCTATGCGAGTGGCAAACCAACGGTCATTCACGTACCGATTGATCCCGAAGTGAACTCAGAAGAAATGCCGAATTACGAAGAGTTTAGAACCTGGTACGCTGAAGGTACGCAATAATAATCCGTGATTAACGAGGAGTAGGCCATGCGCGAATGCACTCAGTTTTATATCAACGGGCGTTGGGTGGATCCGGTCCAACCGCGCACGGCTCAGGTAATCAATCCAGCAACGGAAGCGCCTTCGGGGCGCATCAGTTTGGGTTCGCAGGCGGATGTCGATGCCGCGGTAGCGGCCGCAAAAGCAGCATTTCCTGTATGGTCAGCCACCAGCGTGGCGGAGCGTCTCGAGCTATTGAAGGCTTTGGTTGCAGAGTATGAGCGCCGAGCGGGCGACTTGGGTGCTGCGATAACGGAGGAGATGGGTGCAGCCTCTGGGCTCGCGAATACTTTCCACGTGCATTTGGGGATGGGGCACCTTACCACCGCCATTGAGATCCTCGAAAAATATCAGTTTGAGGAGTTGCGCGGGCAAACCATGATCCGTAAAGAGCCCATTGGTGTGTGCGGTCTGATTACCCCATGGAACTGGCCTATGAATCAGACCTGTGTGAAAGCCTTCCCCGCGCTCGCGGTCGGTTGCACGATGGTTCTGAAGCCGCCGCAGTTGGCACCCTACTCGGCGCAAATACTGGCGGAAATGATCGACGCCGTCGGTTTCCCGGCCGGTGTCTTTAACATGGTGCAAGGCAAAGGTTCGGAGATTGGATCGGCGCTTTCGACCCACCCAGACGTTGATTTGGTGTCTTTTACCGGTTCTGAAGAGGTCGGTATTCAAATTGCGAAAGACGCCGCGGGCACCGTCAAGCGCGTGTGCCAGGAGCTGGGCGGCAAGTCGGCCTTTATTGTGTTGGACGATGCATCGGCACTGGACAACATTGCGGCTGCGACTGGTGGGATGATGGGTAATTGCGGTCAAACTTGCAGCGCGGGTTCGCGCTTGTTAGTTCCTGAGCACTTGCTTGAACAAGCTAAGGGCGTTATGCGTTCTGCCGCGGAAGCCGTTACGGTGGGCGATCCCACTACCGATGTCGCTATGGGACCGGTGGTATCAAAGAGCCAGTTCGATATTATTCAGCGCTACATCAATGATGCTATAGATGACGGTGCGGAGTTAGTCGCTGGCGGCCCCGGTCGCCCCGACGGACTCGAGATCGGCTACTACGTTAAACCGACCGTCTTTATTACCGATAACCAGATGCCGATCGCACGCGAAGAGGTTTTTGGCCCGGTACTTTGCGTTATCCCATACAAAGACATCGACCACGCTGTCGAGATCGCGAATGACAGTGACTTTGGTTTAGCGGGCTATGTGAATGGTGAAGATGTCGAGGCTTGCCGCGCGGTTGCCCGGCGTATTCGTTCTGGGTGGATTTCGATCAACGGTGGCTTCGATTTTCACGCCCCTTTTGGTGGCTATAAGAAGAGCGGTAACGGTCGCGAATGGGGCGAGTGGGGGTTCGAAGAGTACCTAGAGGTCAAAGCGATGCTCGGATACGAGGCTTCGTAGGCCTGTCTTCGGTTTTAAACACATAAACATAGGAGAGGTGGTGAATGTCACATGAGCACGATAGCCCCGCCGATTTTCCCGACGGGCCCGTTCGAATCCCCGTTGATGCTTACGTGTCGCCGGAGTATGCAAGAAACGAGGTCAACAAGCTGTGGCGCAAAGTGTGGTTGCAAGCCGGTCGCGTCGAGGATCTGGCGCAAGATGGCGAGTATATTACCTTTGAGGTGGGCGACGATTCGGTTTTGGTCACCAACAGTGCCGGCACCCTCAAGGCCTTTCACAATGTTTGTACGCATCGCGGCCGCAAGTTAGTTGACGTGCCCGCCGGGCAACGCAACGCGCACGGTCGTCGCAAACATTTTGTGTGCAACTATCATGGCTGGACTTACGACGCCAGCGGTGCTGCCACCACCATCCCTCTAGTCGAGGATTGGCAAGGGGCTCTTGATCCAGAATGTACTTCTCTAAAATCGGTGAAAATCGATTTTTGGGGGGGTTGGATTTGGATCAATCTGGATCCTAATAGCGAATCTCTCGCTGAATTTTTGGGCCCCATTCCCGAGATGTTGGATCCATTTGAACTTCACAACATGCGCTGTCGGTGGCGTAAGTGGGGCGTGTTCAATTGTAATTGGAAGGTCGCACTGGAAGCTTTCAATGAAACCTATCATGTTGCCCAAACCCACCCGGAATTTAATAAATTCGGCGCGTTTCGCGGCTGGTCGCGATCGCACGGGAAGCACAGTAATATTGGCTATGAGGCACCTAAAAACGCTGATAAAAATCAACAGGCGAAACTTCGCATCGGTACCGAGGGAGACCCCAGAGTAGCGACCGCGGAAATGCAGCGCTACACTTGGGAGAAGGCTAATACCAATACTACGCAGACCCTAGTCGATGCCGCACAGCGTCTCGTTGACGAGTTGCCAGAGGGTACCCCTGCGCCAGAGGTGCTAGGGCATTGGTTGAAAAGTGCGCGCGCCGATGACGAAAAGCGCGGTGTGTTTTGGCCAGTAGTGGATCCTGAGCACGTTGGCAAAAGCGGCACCGCTTGGCAGGTCTTTCCCAATTTTCAGATTGGTCACTCGGTCAATAATATGCTGTGCTACAGCGCGCGTCCCTATGGCGATGATCCCAATAAGTGTCTTTTCGAAGGTGCGGTATACGAGCTCTACCCCGCTGGCGAAGAACCTCAAACCCAGTGGGAGTATTGTGAGCCCACCGCCGAGGCTTGGTGCTACGTGCTCTCTCAGGATTTTGGCAACATGGAGGCGGTTCAGAAAGGTATGCGGGTGTCTGGGCATGCGGGCAACATGCCCAATCCTTACATGGAGCGCTCCACCATCAATTTACACTATCACCTGTCAAAGTTGATGGGCGTCGGTGCGCCTGAGCCACTGAAAAAGTAGGGGCTGCTTTTATCTCCAGCCCAAAGGGGGTTTATCCATTTGCCGCACAGAGGTAAGTTGCGTCGGCACTGCGTGTGGGTCAAATCGAATGGTTCGTGACCCCCTCCGTTAAGGGGGCGCAATCTAGTTAAGATACAACTCTGCCACCATTGACCCCGATAGTCTGACCTGAGACATAGCCGGCGCCTTCAGATGCCAGCCAAACAACCGTGTATGCAATATCGTCAGCAACACCGGTGCGTCCTACTGGGATCATGGCTTTTAGCTGATCCATTGAAACGCGAAAACGTCCGATATTTTCTTCTGACATGATGGTGCCGAGAACCGCCCCGGGTGGGATGTTGTTCACGGTTATGCCGTACTTGCCGACCGCTTGCGCGAGTGATCGAGTCATTGAAATGACCGCGCCTTTCGAGGCCGAGTAGTGCACCTGTTCGACGCTGCCAGTCTGCGCGCTGGATGACGAGATGTTGATAATTCGACCCCAGCCCGTTTCTTTCATATCGGGTAAGCACTCTTTGGTAACAATGAAGGTGCCTTTGACGTTGACGTCTAACATAAAGTCCCAATCTTTTTCTTCTAGTTCCTCGAAGGGGATAAAGTTTGAAACGCCGGCATTGTTAACGACGATAACGATGGGGCCAAGCGCGTTTCTCAGCTCGTCCGCAGCGGCTTTGACCTCGCTCGCGTCGGTGATGCTCGCCTGCAAAGCCAGTGCTTTTCCACCGTTGGCCTCGATCTCGCTAACGACAGCTTTGCATCCTTCGAGGTTTAAGTCTAGCACGCCGACACCATAGCCTTGCTCTGCGAGTCTGATAGCGCATGCTTTGCCGATTCCAGCAGCGGCGCCCGTAACGAGTGCGGTTTTTGTGGTCATTGAGTTATCTCCGTTGTTGTTCAGGGTTTGCATTCGATTTGTCTATCAGCTTTTGGCATGCGGGCATTTCAATTCCGTGTTCCAAGGCGTATTCGATACAGTCGGCAAACATCAGTTCGTTCTGCGCTTTCATTTTTCCGCCGTGGTGAAATTGATTGAATGCATCGATATCAAAGGGCTTGAGTGCCTCGGTTCGAGCGAGCAGTTGTTCGGCCAGTTCGTCATTAGAGCTGTTGCGTAGCATGCTTTCGCCACTGGCGCCGAATATGGGCAGACGCATGATTTCGCGGCTTGCCTCACAGTACAGGTGCCACACCTCGGTCATTTGCACCAGCTCTTCAGAAGCCGGCCAGCCGGCTATGTCGCAGGCGAGCATGTGTGGCAAAAACAGCGTCGTATTGAGTTGGAACAGCTCATTAGGAAGGCGCGCACAGGGACTCTGGGGAGTGTCATCGTATAGCGCTTGGAAGCATGCGCTGGCCTCTGAGGGTTGATCTGAGAGGATAAACGACGGTGCCCCAGGAAGTTTGAAGCTGTGGTAGTCAACCGCGAGCGTGTGGGCCTTGTTCGGGGCGCCGGTATAGTTCTGGTAAACATAATGTGCGAGGGTGCCCTGGATGCAGCGCTCGAGATTCCATTGGGAGGTGTTCTGCACAAATTCCACGAGTCCCAGTCCGACCGAGCACAAGAGTAAAGTCGCTTCGCTTTCCCGGAAATGCGTTCCGAGACTAGCGAGTAGGGCGCATCCTTCGGGTCCTTTTAATATCGCGCCATTCAGAGCCAGAATGACCCAGTCGATTTCGCTGGGCGCGGCCTCATTCAAATCGTAAATCACTTCGAAGTCGCTCAGCTCCGACTCTCGTGAATCCGGTTCGTGATGAAAAACCTGCGGTCGACTGAGTCGCTCAGCGTGCTCTCGCTTCGCTAGGAAGGTGAGCTCTAAGCCTGCGTCGTGCAGGCGCAATGCCACCGCACTGCCGAGGGCTCCGGCGCCAATAATGAGTGCTCGACCTGCGCATGTGTTATCACGGTGTGATGCTATCGTCATAATGTCAGTCTGCCTTACTCAACCGCAATGGCAACACTTCTGTATTCGTGTCCATGGGTAGGATCTCTCCCGTTATCGATCGGATCCGCGAGCCAGTCGCACGCCTATTCAATATCGGCCTCTAAAACTCGGGGCGATAAATACTTGGTCTTAGTCCAACCGCCGTCTACCACAATCGTTTGACCGTTAATGTAGGATCCACCCTCAGAGCATAAGAATGCAATCGTACTGGCGACGTCCTCGACTTCGCCAAGTCTAGGATATGGCGTCATGTCGACATTCATGCGTTGAAAGCCTTTGTCTTCAAACCGATGGCGGACCATGTCGGTCATGGTAACGCCGGGTGCTACGTTATTGGCCCGAATACCCTGCGGGCCATATTCGCAGGCGATATGCTCCGTTAACGAATTGAGCCCGCCTTTGGCTGCGGTATAGGCGCCGCCGCGACGCCCGCCAATGACAGCAAAGGTCGAGGTGACATTGATTATCGCCGAGCCCGAGGGCATATGCGGGAGCACCTCGCGTGTTAACCGAAAGGGTGCGCGCAACATGACGCCCAGAAATTGGTCGAGGTCCTCGTCTGTGGTTTCATGCAGTGGTTTGGGTGAGCCGAGGCCGGCGTTGTTGATTAAAAAATCAATTCGGCCAAACTGAGTGAGCGCTGCGCGTACGATTCGCTCGGGTGCACTATCTGTATTGATATCTGCGGCTACGCTCAAAACGCGCGCCGGATCCGCAAGTTCAGACTCAAGCTCTTTGAGTTTATCTTCGCGTCTTCCCACACAGACAATCGCGAGCCCCTGCGCATGTAGCTGTTTTGCGGTGGCCAGACCGATACCGCTACCTGCGCCGGTAATGATTGCTACTTTCATGGGATTCTCTCCGTTTTTTATCATCTTTATGCGCAGTTTTTGCAATGTGGTTGACTACGCCCGTGTTGCGGTTAATATACAACAATGGTGTGCAATTACAAAAGCAAATAAGAAGTTTAATAGAGGACTAAATCGTTGCAAATCTCATGGTCAATCGCGTGATGACTGCGCGGCGCGAAGTGCAAGGTCGATCCATCCGTTGGGATGAAGCCCGTGCACACTCTGCTTATGCGAGTGGCTATTGGGTTGAGACCACTCTGGTAGAGGAGCTCTCCGCGGCATATCGCCTTGAGCCTGAGCGTGAGCTCTTAATTGAGGGTGAAACGTCTTACCGCGTTGCGTATTTATTCGAGCAATCTCGAGTGCTTGCAGCTTATTTAAGCGAGCGCTTCGAACCCGGGAGTGTTGTGTCGTTTATGCTGCCCAACTGGCATGAATGCGCGATTATTTACTACGCGGCCACCATGGCAGGTTTGGTCCTTAATCCTATATTGCCTTCCCTACGCGAGCACGACCTTGCGTTCATCTTGCAGGATGTAGACGCAAAAATACTGTTCATTCCGGCTCAGTTTAAGGGCTTTGAATATCCGCCTATGGTGCGCAAAGCGCTGGCGCGAATGGCGACTGAGCCCGAAGTTGCCGTGCTCCGCGGCGAGAGCCAGGGATTTACCTCTTATGTCGATCTCTTTCAGGAGCGTCTCGATTATCAACCTGTGCCAGTGAATCCCGATGCCGTTCGGATGATCATGTATACATCGGGTACGACGGGTCTACCGAAAGGAGTCATGCACACGCACAACAGTTTGCATGCACTCATTAAACAGTTGGGCGAACATTGGCTGATAGCACCGGACGATCGATTTCTAGTGGCTTCCCCCATCAGTCATATCGGTGGCTCTATTTACGCATTTGAATGTCCACTTCTACTGAAGTCCAGCGCAGTTTTGCTCGAGACCTGGTCTCCCGATATCGGGGTTCAGCTATTGCAAGATCACCGTTGCACGCATTTTGCTGGCGCTACCCCTTTTCTGAAGGCGGTCTTGGAGGTGGCAAAATTACGGCAGACGCATTTGCCCGATTTGAAGGTGTTTATCTGCGGTGGCGCGTCCGTTCCGCCTTCACTGATTTACGAGGCAAATGACTATTTTGACAAGGCTGTGGTCACGCGTGTCTACGGGTCAACCGAAGTGCCGGTCACTACCGTAGGCTCGCTGGGTTCCGATGAGTTGCGCTACGCGGCGGAGACGGACGGCTCTGTCGGTATCGCCGAAGTTCAACTGTCGAATGGCGATGAGCGTGAAGGTGAGGTGCTCGTACGCGGGCCGCAAATGCTGGTTGGCTATTTGCATCCTGAAGATGAAGTCCAGGTGTTTACCGAGGATGGCTACTACCGTACGGGCGACATGGGCACCTGGATCGATGATGCCTATCTTTCTATTACCGGCCGAAGCAAGGACATTATTATCCGCAACGGCGAGAACATAGCGCCCAAAGAGTTGGAGGACCTGCTGCTTGAGGATGACGTGATCCAAGAGATTGCCATTGTGGGATTGCCCTCTGAACGTACTGGTGAATACGCGTGCGCAGTTGTTGTTGTCGAGCAAGCGGAGAAGCTCGATGTAGCCTACTTAACACGTATTTTGGCGCAGCGTGGTGTCGCCAAATTTAAGTTTCCTGAACGTGTCGAAATCTGGCCAAGTCTACCCAAGAATGACGCCGGCAAAGTGTTGAAGCATCAGATAAGAGCGCGCTTAGTTCAGGCGGATTCCAATACCGGAGAAAAACAATGATTCAGTATGATGAACAGCACGATTATATCGTCATTGGGAGTGGCGCCGGCTCGATGTGTGCCGCTCTGCGGGTAGCAAAAGCGGGCAAAAAAGTGCTTTTACTGGAAAAGTCCGAGTGGATCGGTGGCACGACGGCTCGCTCTGGTGGCGTGATGTGGATACCCAACAACCCATTCATGAAGCGCGATGGTGTTGAAGACAGCGCCGAGCAGGCGACTCGTTATCTTGATGCGCTTGCCGAAGGTCAGCCGCCCCTGCGCGCCGGCACGCCAGAGCGGCGAGCCGCATTCATTGAAGAGGGGCCCAAGATGCTCCAGTTCCTCACCGAGCAGGGGGTCCGATTGAATCGAGTGGATTACTGGCCAGATTATTACGATGAACTGCCTGGCGGTTCGAAGCCAGGCCGCACGGTGGTTTCCGAGCTTTTTAATATGAAAGAGCTGGGACCATGGCGAAAACGATTTCGCAAAGGCTTTTTGCCTTTGCCCTTGATGCTGCAGGATGCTCTGAAAATGAATCGCGTGAAGCGAGAGTGGCCGGCAAGACTCATGTTGCTGCGTTTTATTGGTCGCCTTTTAGGTCAGGTCTTGACCGGTAAGCGCTTCGTCTCAGCAGGCGCCGCACTGCAGGGGCAGCTGTTGAAAGCCTGCCTGGCTGCCGGAGTCGACGTGAGGACCTCGATGCCTGTCACTGAGCTGCTGACAGCGGAGGGGCGTGTTGTTGGTGTGCGGGCGGGTGGCAATGGCGGGTCGCTCACATTCAGCTCGAAGCTGGGCGTGCTCGTTGATGCAGGAGGCTTTGCTCGAAATCAGGGGCTTCGCGATCGCTATTTGCCCGGTACGAAGACCGACTGGAGTAACACGGTCGAGAGTGATACGGGTGATCTCCTTGAAATGATGATGACGCTCGGTGCCGATACCGAGGGTTTGGGTTTATTGCTGGGCTATCAGTCGATGATTCCGCCCGGGAAAGAGGGCGATATGATTAAGCCCGGCGCGCAAAAGCAGGGCGCTGCCCCTCATTCCATCGTTGTAGATCAAACGGGTGTACGTTATTTAAATGAGGGTGGTTCTTACGTCGCCTTTGTAAAAAATATGATGGATCGCAATGCGGAAAATCCGGGTTCAGCGCTGCCGAGCTGGATTATTATGGATTCTCAAGCCGTGAAGAAATAC
>Ga0255769_10005467_pt1 | contig 11925 bp, 5 predicted proteins | sample 041ome_9_FD_179637 | JGI IMG/M metagenome (GOLD analysis project Ga0255769, IMG submission 179637) | Coastal salt marsh microbial communities from the Groves Creek Marsh, Skidaway Island, Georgia - 041413US metaG (version 2) | ecosystem: Environmental > Aquatic > Marine > Intertidal zone > Salt... | reverse complement strand
TCAAAGATGGTCCTTGGTTAGATGAAAACATAACAAGCACAACATTATACGCTTCAGCAGATACAGGCTCTGTAACGCTTACAGCTTCTGCAAGTTTGTTTGCGAGTTCTGATGTAGGAAGATTGGTTAGATTTCGTGAGATATTGGAGATACACCATGATGAATGGGCAGCGTCTACAAGTTATGCAGATGGTGTTACTGTTCGTTATAATGGTCATGTGTATGAGCAAGTGACAGGTAGCACGCAAACATCAGGGAATACACCACCAGTACACTTAGAGGGCACTGAAACATATGGTGCGTTAGATTGGGAATATAAGCATGATGGCACTGGTTACTTAGAGATTACTGCATTTACAAGTGCAACTGAAGTAACGGCTACAGTTAAGAATGACACAGGTGTTTTGCCAGATCATGTTGTTGGTGCAGCTAATGCGACAAAACTATGGTCTTTAGGTGCTTTTGGTGGGGATCAAGGGTATCCTAGAGCTATAGGTTTCTATGAGGAAAGATTGTATTTTGCTGGTACGACAGGTCAGCCACAGACTATATTTGGTAGTGTATCTGCTGACTTTGAGAATCATACACCTGGTACAAATGATGATGATGCGATAAATGTAACGATAGCATCAGACCAAGTTAACGTAATTAAGCATCTATTACCAGCTAGATTCTTGCAGTTATTGACTACAAGTGCTGAGTTTACCTTGTCAGGTGGAGCAGGATCAGAGCCAGTAACGCCTACGAATGTTAACGTGCTACGAGAAACAACATTTGGTACAGGTAATGTGAAGCCTTTGAGAGCAGGTAACAGTACAATACTTATACAGAAGGGTGCTGAAAAGGTAAAAGAGATAACCTTTGATTTAGACACAGATGGATTGTTAGGTGTTGATTTGACTGTTCTTGCAGATCATTTAGCTAGAGGTGGCTTAACTGACATGGTGTGGCAACAAGAACCTGAGTTATTGCTATGGTTTGTTCATGCTGATGGAAGGCTGATAGGATTAACATATGACAGAGCAAATGCAACAGTTGGTTGGCATGAGCATAGTTTAGGTGGTAGTGGTATAGTAGAAAGTATCACGGCTATTCCTAGTGGTGCAGAAGACCAGGTTTATCTTAGTGTGAAGAGGACAATAGATGGATCAACTGTTCGACACATTGTATATCTTAAGTCATTATATTTTAATGATGATGTTGCAGATGCTTTCTTCGTAGATAGTGGCTTAACATATGATGGTGGAGCTACAACGACCATTACAAGCCTAAATCATCTTGAGGGTGAAACAGTAACCATTTTAGCAGATGGTGCTGCACACGCTGATAAAACAGTCAGCAATGGCACAATTACATTAGATAGGAGTGCATCTAAGGTTCATGTTGGCTATGGTTATACATCTTCTCTGGAAACATTGCGTATGGAAGCAGGTGCAGAAGATGGGATTGCACAGGGTAAGATAAAGAGAATACATGGCGTGACAGCTAGATTCTTTCAGACAGTTGGTGCAGAGTTAGGACCAGACGTGAATAATCTTGATAGATTGCCATTTAGAGATAGTAGTATGAACATGGATGAAGCTGTTCCATTATTTACTGGGGATAAAGAAATATCTTTTCCATCAGGTTATGACAATGATGCAAAGATTGTTATAAGGCAAACACAGCCATTGCCAATGACAATATTAGCGATTATGAGAAGGTCTAATACGTTTGATGCTTAAGTTTAAGAAGTTTGAAAAAGAAGACTTGGATATGATTGAAACAAATTTTCATTTTCCAGAAAGCTCAAAAGCAGCTATGATGAAAGAAACTTGTTTGAGTGCGTACACAGCAATGCAGGAAAGTAGAGTGTTTATGATTGGTGGTGTATACGGATTGTGGGATAATGTAGGTGAAGCCTGGTTTATGATGTCCAAGTATGCTTACGATATGCCGAGATCAGCAGCCAAGTATTCTAGTTTGTTGTTAGATCATGTGCAAGAAGACAACGATTTACAGCGTATACAGGCAAGCGTTCATGCAGATGACAAGCAAGCTATAAGATATGTTGAGTGGTTGGGTTTTGAGAATGAGGGTTTAATGAAGAAGTATGGTCCTGATGGATCAGATTATTATCGTTTTGCGAGGGTAGCGTAATGGCAAACAGTATGTATGCAAATGATGCACAGGCTTCTGCATCTGGTGGTGGTGGCAGTGCTGCTGGTGCTGCCATGGGTCTTAGTGCTATTATGGGATTCAAGGCTAGTCAAGCTGCTGCCAAGCAAGCAAAATTGACTGCTGAGTATAATGCTAAGGTAGCAGAGAATGAGCGAGTATTATTACAGCGTTCTGCAAGAGATGAGCAAGAAAGGTTACGTCAAGGATCAGATAAACTAATATCGGCACAAAGAGTAGCTGCTGCTAAATCAGGCGTTGTTACTGGAACAGGTAGTAATTTATTGGCGTTGCGAGATACATACATGAACACAGAGATGGATGCTATAGCTATAAGATATGCAAGCAGTATACAGGAACAAGCAAAGACTGCACAAGCAGCTATGATTAGAGCAGAGGGTGCTTCAAGATCATCTGCAATTAAAACACAAGCGTATGCCAATTTACTTGAAGCTGGTGCAAAAACAGCAACTATGATGGGATAAGATATGCCGAAGATACCTACATATGACCAACTTGGACAAAGAGTAAAAGCACCTACCACACAGATTGGTGTTAGAGCAGACACACAGGCATTTGTTGGTGCCCAACTAGCTACGGCAGATTTGTTTAAAAAGGCTGGTAATATAGCTTACGAATTTGGCATGAAAGAAAAAGAGGAAAACACTAAAGCTGCATTTGCTGAGTTAAAGACACAATACAATAATGAAGTTAATGATTTAATAAGAAACAGCAAGGCTACAAGCACATTAGAAGCTGAAGACGAATTAAAAGATTATAATCGCAGGTTTGAAAGAAATTACGCAAAAAAGAATTTAACTCCCAATCAACTTAAATCTATCAAGACACAAATGATATTGCATCAGGGAAATAAAATGCAAGTCGGTAAAAACTTAGCGTTTGATAGAGGGAGAGATTACAATTCTACATTACACAACAATAGTTTGACTAATTTGTCTATGGAAATATCAAAGTTGCCTATAGGTAATCAATTAAGAGAAGCCATGATACAGGAAGCTCGTGAAATTTACACAACGGCAACAGAAAATGGTGAGACTGGTAATTTAGGTGTAAAAACTTTTGCAGAATTTGAAAAAGGTGTAAAGTTAAATGATTACAGTCTACTAGCAAGTAACGCAAAAAATGTAGAAGAAATAAATAATTTAAAAAGCACCCTTGAAAACGAAACATTATTACACTCTGACAAAGTAAATATTCTTAATCAAATCAAACTCAATGAAAGTAGAGTGTTAGGCGAATATGTTGAAGCCTTGTCTATGGAAATATACCAGAACGAAAAAGATGTATTTTTGGATGATAAAAAATATCAAGAGCGTTTAAATCAATTACTGAAGCAAGATAAAATTGAAACAGTTAATGCTAAAGGTCAAGCAATAACAGTAGATTTAAAAAAATTAAGTTCTAATCAATTAAGAACTTTGGTTAATTTGGCTGAAAATAAAAGAATAAAGTTCGAGTCAGAAGAGTTAAACGATATTAGAAATACAGAAATTGCTAATGCAGAGAATATGTCTTTGTCTGAAATAATAGAAAGAGAAAAAAATATTGATAATGGAACTTATCTGCCGAATATAAAAAATTTTAATGCAAGGCAGTCTATAAAAAATGTTTATTCGGATTACAAAAAGAAAAGAGAAGTGGAGGATTTGGCTACTGCTGATAAAAACACTAAGTCAATAACTACTAGTATAGGATTAAACAAAGGCATTATAACAGATCAAACGCAAGAAAAAATAGACGAAACATTAAATATATTAAAGTTAACAGACAACATAAACGCATTAAACAATTTTAATTTTCAAATTGAAGCGTCTACAAAGTCATCAGCTATATTTTCATCTACTCAATTTTCTTCATTAACGGAACAAGCAAATGCAGAGAAGCGTGCACTAGCTGAAGCCAGAAGCGAAACAGATATTGATAAACAAAGATTAAAGTTTGAGATACATAATCAACTCGTTGCCAAAAACTCAAAAGCTAGAGCAGACTTTATTAAGGACCCTGTAGATTATTTAGAAAAAAACTTAAACAAAAAGTTAAGTCCTTCAGAAAGAGTATCAAGGCAGCAAACTATGGGGTTGTTTGGTAAAGACATAAGAATTGCTTCTGATAATGAAATAAAAACATTCTCAGCTACGTTTGCACAGCAAACAGATTTTAATGAAAAAGCCAGGGTTGGTGAAGAGTTTATATCTAGTTTTGGTCCTGAAAACGAAAACCTTGTTATGAAAAATTTGGTACAAAGAAACGTAATTAGTAAGGTTGAAAGTTTGATGTTGTCTGATCCGAGGAATCCAAACATCAATACTATTATGGTTGCCAACTCTCCAGAGCAAATAGAAAGAACCGAAAAGGGTAAATTAAAACTTTCATCAAAAGAAGGTAAGAGTTTGATGCAAAGTGTAAGACTTCAACTTGAAAAGTATTCAAATAGTTTAATAGGTAAGGCATACGAAGGTGAAATTGAAGCAGGTTTTAAAACTGCAGCAAATAATCATTTAGCTGACACAGAGTCTATTGTTTATAATACAGCAGCTTTTCTTGTGCAAAATGGAAAGGCTTCACAAAACAATGCTGCTGAGATGGCGTATAAAATGACATTAGGAAACAGCCATGATTTTTTTGAAATAAATAATAAATTTGTAAGGGTAGAAAAAGGCTCTGGCATAAACACAGAAGGTGTCAAGGGAGTCCTAAAATATATTTTAAATGATAAAAACTCTATGATGCAAGGTATTATATCTCCAGGTCAGCAGGGTATACAAGGTGATGTTACAACAAGCGAATATGTTGACAGAATTTCTTCTGAAGGATCTTGGAGGACTACAGTAGACAATCAAAGTGTGTATTTAATTGACAATACAGGCAACATGGTACGAAGAAAAGTTGTTCCACAACCTTCAGATGTTGGTGGCGTGGGGTCTTTAATAGATCAAACCTCACCATTTGTTGTTATAAAATTAGATTCTTTAAATGCCATTGCTAAAGAAGTTTCAGATATTGAGGAGGATATAGGTCCAGGAGCTTTTGCTGTTAAAGGGAAAAGGATTAATGAGTTTTTAAAAACTAGGACAAGATTTTAATGGCTAATTATTACTACGAAGATCAGCAGTTCGATCAAAATTTATTTGATCGTTATTTTGACGTTGCACCAGCTAGTAATTTAGATGTTCTAAGTGATACATTCCAAGAAACTCTTTATTATAATCCAGCCAATGCTTTATTAAGATTAGCAGAGCAATATGGTTATGAGGGGCAACGAGGTCAAACCCTAACAAAAGACCAGTACATGGAAAGCGAGTATTACAGACCTGGAATACAGGTAGGTGATGATGGCATAAAAGAAGGATTAGCAAAACTTTTAGCTGAAAGAAAAGATAAAAGAGATTCTTTTAATTTAACATTAAATGCTTCTAGGGGTGGTTTTGGTTTAGGTGCTGCACAATTTGGAGTAGGTCTTGTTGGAAGTTTAATAGATCCATTAAATATAGCTAGTGCATTTATACCAACATTGGGTGCAGCAAGAGCAGCAACTTTGGCTGCAAAGTTTGGTAAAAATGGTGGTAGGTTTATGACAGGTGTAATGGATGGTATGGTTGGTGCAGCTTTACTTGAGCCGTTAGTCATAGGTGCAGCAGCAGCAGAACAAGACCAAGACTATAATTTAATGGATAGTTTCTTAAATGTCGCATTTGGTGGTGCATTAGGTGGTGGTCTTCATGTTGGTTTTGGTAAAATATCTGACAGAATAGAAAGGTCAAGCCACGAGATAAAGGAAAAGGCAACAGTATTGGCTGTTGAACAGGCTGTTGGAGATGAAGATATAACAGCAGGTTCCTTGCATAAAGTTACTGAAAACAGAGTTGCTGACAGCTTAATTAAGCGTAGCAAAATGGGCAGAGATTTTGATCCCAGTGTAAGAGCACAGACAGATACTTTGGATCCAGAAACTGGTGAAATAATTTCCACAGAAACAATCAAAGAAAGCCAAATAGTAAAACCAGAAGGGTTGCCTGACCCTGAAGTAAACTTGTATGATGTAATAGACGATCCTAAATTTGAAACAAAGGGAACAGCAATTCCGTCTTTATTAAAAGCTGAAAAACCAAAAGGGTTAAAAAAATTTATCATAGATAATGGTGGCATTAACACAAAGGATCCAGACATATCTGAAATAGATGCTGTAATTGGTGGTAAAAAAAATAGAAAATCTATTGCTAGAAATGATGGAAAATCCATAAATGAAATGATGGAATTGGCTAGGGAAGCTGGTTATTTTCCCAAGGCTTTAGTTGATGGGGTAGATGAGTTTACTCCTGCCCAATTTTACGAAGCTATAGCAGAGGATCTTCACGTTGGTAAATTTTCAGAGTTTGATACAGATGATTTACTTGCTTTTGAAAGATCACAGGAACTTGATGCTTTGGCAAAACGTTATGGTATAAATCCTAAAGGAATGTCTAACGAAACTTTTTTGTCTGCTATAGACAATGCCATGCAAAAACAAGATTATTATGATTACAATACAGCCATAGAGAAAGATGGATTGACAGAGCAGCAATATAAAGATTTAGGTGACGAAGCTGCCGTAACTAACACATATTTAGGTGCCTTAAGAGATCAGAAAAACATTTTAGATGAAATGGAAGCAGATGGTCTCGATTACCAAAGCTCAGAACTAGCAGATATTCTCAGTCAAAATAGTTTACTGGAAGCTGATCTGCAAGGTTTTAGGAACGCAAATTTGCTACCAGAAGATTTAGACGCAGAAATAAAAGCATCTGATGATTTAATAAATAAAGCTGATTCTTCTTATGATGAAGCAGCTAGAGCAGGTGCAAGTTGCTTAATTACTAATATGAGGAATCTAAAATGAGCAATATAAAAATATGTTCAGCAGATGTTATTAACGCTGTAAAAAATAAAAATGGTGTAGAGATCCCATTAGAGGAAGTTGAAGACATCCTTAAAATTTTAGAAAGCAAGTTAAAAAAAAGAAGCAGTGCATTTGGTGAGGATGATTTAGCAAATTTAATTCAAGAAGCAGCAAAGCTATCACAGCAAGCTAAAATAAAAGCAGCCATATTAAAAAGGAACGCTTTATTAAGTGCACGAGCTTACGGCAATATAATGGAAGCATTAAAGATAGATCCTAAAAATCCATCAAGAGCATTGTCTGCAATTATGGTTGGTGACGCAAGGTATGCTGAAAAAGGTTTGTATAGCGTTGACGCAAAACAACACGCCATTATGACTGACTCGGCTAGTGTGTTAGCTGCTGAGTTGAAAAAAAATGATTTGTTGAAAGTGTTTCAAAGTGCAGAGTTAGATGAAAAAATATATGTCGAGCTTTTTGATGGATTCGGGAAAAGTGGCAGTCCTGAAGCAAGGCAAATTGCAGAAAGTATACAGAAAGTACAAAAACGTCTTTTGAAAAGAAAAAACAGAAATGGGGCAAATATTGGAGAGCTAAAAAACTATGTTGTAAGGCAAAACCATGACGCATTGCTTTTAAGGGATGCTGGTAAAGAAACATGGGTAGCCGATATAAAAAATTATATAGACAAAGAAAAAACGTTTGAAAACAAGCCGTTAGATAAAACAGAAGATGAGTTTTTAGGTGATATGTACGACAATTTAGTTTCAGGCAATCATATGAAAACTACGGAACAAATACAGTTAGATGGATCAAAGCCATTAACTTCATTTAAAACAGCTACTAATTTAGCAAAAGGTTTAAGTGGTGAAAGAATTATACATTTTAAAGATGGTGGCTCGTCTTACGCATACAAAAACAAATATAGTCGTATGACTTTGGCTGAGTCTGTTTTAGCTGGTATATCGCATGACGCACAAAGTATAGGGTTAATGGAAACATTCGGACCAAATCCAAGGGCAATGTTTGATAGGGTTTTGCAAGATATGCAGGGTAAGGCAAAAGGAGACCTAAGTATATATGATAAAATTAGCAAAAGGTCTTTAGACAATCAATTTAAAGAATTAGATGGCACCACAAGAGCAAGGGGTGTCGGTAAACCATTTTTAGGAATGGCGTCTGATTTTGCAGGTATTGCTGCTGGGTATAGAATGATACAAAATATGGCAAAGTTAGGTGCAGCCACAATATCATCATTTTCAGATATAGCTACCAAAGCATCTTTTATAAATGCAAACACAGAAAGAGGAATATTCGGCTCTTATGCAAAAGCATTTGGTGATGTGTTTAAAGGTTTTAAAAGTGAGCAACAGAAAGAATTAGCCTTTTTATTAAATGTAGGTGTTGATAGCTGGTTGGGTAATGTTCACGCACGATTCGGTGCTAATGACAGTGGACCAGGAATGATTGCTAAGGCACATCAAATGTTTTTTAGGTTAAATGGTATGCAATGGTGGAACAGTGCACAAAAGGAAGGGTTGGCTGCAATGCTTGCATCTGATCTTGCTAATTATTCAAATAGAAGTTTTGATGATGTTCCAAAAGAAACAAAACGTTTGCTTAACCAATATGGAATAACTGGTGTTGAATGGTCATTATTTCGTGGGTTAGATATGAAAGCCGTTGATGGGCAAAAATACCTGGTTCCAGCTTTGGTTGACGAAATACCAGATGCAAAAATTGATATTGTAATTAGTAATAAAACAGGAAAATTAGATATTAACGAAAACATGAGGGCAGAGTTTAGGGATGAACTTAGAACCAAATTATCAAGTTATTATGTAGATTCTGCTGATGCAGCTATTCCAACACCAGGTGCAAGAGAAAGAGCTATAATGAATCAAGGGCAACCAAGGGGCACTGTTATTGGTGAAGCTGTGAGAATGATAATGCAGCTAAAAGGTTTTCCTATTACTTACATTACAAAAGGTATGAGTAGACATTTTTATGCAAAAGGTGGTGGTACAAGTGGTATAATAGGTCTTAGTCAAATGATGGTTGGCACGACTGTTATGGGTTATTTGTCAATGAGTTTGAAGGATATTATAAAAGGCAAAGAACCTATGGATGTTTTTAATGAGGATTTGTCTAAAACAAAAGACGTTTTAACTAGAGCTTTTCTGCAAGGTGGTGGTGCAGGAATTTATGGTGACTTTATTTTTGGGAAATTTAATGAGTATGGTCAATCTCTAACAACAACAGCACTTGGTCCTACGGCTTCTGTTATAGATGACCTAGGAACTATATATGCAAAATTTAGAGATGGAGATGATTTGGCAAAAGATGCAGCAAAATTTGGGTTACAAAACACTCCTTACATTAATCTATTTTATACAAAAACGGCTCTTGATTATTTTTTATTGTATGGACTTTTAGAAAGAGCTAGTCCTGGCTACATGGATAAAATGGAAACAAGGATGAGAGAGGATTTTGACCAAGAGTTTTATTATCCTCCATCAAGTTATGCAAAAAGATTTTAATTTGATTAATTTAGCAAAAAAGATTATAACGTAGAAATGAGGTAGTTATGACAGTTAGTAGCACAACCACAAAAAACAGTTACAGTGGAGACGGAAGTACCACCACATTTGCGTATACTTTCAAGATATTCGCAGACGCAGATCTTACTGTCATACTTAGATCGGCTGCTGGTACTGAAACAGTACAAACTCTGACAACAAATTACACAGTTACCAATGCAGGTAATGCTAATGGTGGTAATGTTGTGTTTGTTACTGCACCTGCAAGTGGAGTTACTGTTGTTATCAGACGTAACATGGCACAAACTCAGTCTACAGATTACACTGCCAACGATCCATTCCCAGCAGAAAGCCATGAAGATGCTTTAGATAGGTTAACTTTTATTGCACAACAGCAACAAGAAGAACTAGACAGAAGCATAAAACTATCTCGAACAAATACAATGACATCTACAGAATTTACTGTTGGTGCTTCAGACAGAGCTAATAAGATACTAGCTTTTGATGGCAGTGGAGAGATATCTGTTACGCAAGAGTTAGGTACATATAGAGGTACAGACACAACAACGACAACAGAAGCGTATGTTGTAAGGGATATCGTCAAATCAACGACTGCTGCACAGTTAAATAACGTGTATATTTGTGTTGCAGATGCTGTTGTAGGTGATTTGCTAACAGATACAGACCATTTCGAGTTATTAGTAGATGCAGTTAGTGCAGCAACTAGTGCAACAAATGCAGCTAATAGTGCAAGTGCAGCATCAACTAGTGCAACTAATGCAAGTAACTCAGCATCTACAGCAGAGACACACAAAGATGATGCAGAAACTGCAAAGACAGGAGCAGAAACTGCACAAACAGCAGCAGAGACTGCACAGACAGCAGCAGAAACGGCTCAAGCAGCAGCAGAAACAGCGTTAGATACGTTTGATGACAGGTTTCTAGGTGCAAAAGCAAGTGATCCGACAGTAGATAATGATGGTAATGCTCTACTAGATGGTGCGTTATACTTTGATACGACTAACGATATAATGAAAGTGTATGACTTAACCAATACAACCTGGAGACAGTTAACACTTACATCAGCTAATCAAGCAAATGTAAACACTGTTGCAGGTCAGATTAGTCCTACTAATAATATAGCTACAGTAGCAGGTGATAGTGCTGATATAGGAACAGTAGCAGGATTGAGTGCAGATATTCAAGCACTTGCTGATATAGAGGATGGCACAACTGCAACTAATGCAATATCAAATGTTGGCAATAATATAGCTAACGTCAACACAGTGGCAAGCAACCTTGCTTCAGTAAATAACTTTGGTGAAGTATATCGTATCTCAGCTTCTGCACCTACCACATCATTAGATGTTGGTGACTTATACTTTGATACTACATCAGATTTATTAAAAGTATATGGTACAAGTGGATGGCAGAACGCAGGTTCTTCTGTAAATGGTACATCACAAAGATACCACTATGACATATCAGGTACTCCAACAAGTGTAACTGGAGCAGATGCTAATGGTAACACACTAGCTTATGATGCAGGTTATGTAGATGTGTATGTCAATGGTGTGCGTATGTCTACAGCAGACGTTACAGTAACTAGTGGAGATACAGTAACTTTTGCAGAAGCTCTAGCTGATGGAGATGAGGTAGACATAGTTGGCTATGGTACATTCAGTGTAGCTAGTCTAAACGCAGATAACCTAGACAGTGGCACAGTTCCAAGTGCTAGGGTAAGTGGTGCATATACTGGTATTACTAGTGTAGGTACATTAACTAGCTTTGCATCTACTGGCATAGATGATAATGCTTCAAGCACTGCAATGACACTAGACAGCAGTAACAACTTGTTGGTGGGTAAGACTTCTACTGCAGCAGGTGCAGGTGCAGAATTAAGAGCAGATGGTCAAATTGTTGCTTATAGGTCAAATAACAGAGTTGCTTATTTAGATAGGCTTGGGTCTGATGGTGATATTGTAACATTTCAAAAAGACGGCTCAGAAGTAGGTAGTATTGGTGCTTATGCAGGTCGTTTAAATATTGGAAGTGGAGATACTGGTATTCAATTTAATCCTGTCGTAGATTCAATTTTTCCTTATAACGTATCAACAACAGCAAATGGACCAGATAATACTGTTAATTTAGGAACAAGTGGATTTAGATTTAAAGACCTATACTTAGGTGGTGGTCTATATGTTGGTGGCACTGGTTCAGCTAATTATTTGGATGACTATGAAGAGGGAACTTTTACACCTACATTAACTGCTACTACTAATAATAGAGTTGGAACTTGGACATCTGCTACTGGGAAATACACTAAAGTAG
>Ga0255769_10005464_pt1 | contig 11931 bp, 10 predicted proteins | sample 041ome_9_FD_179637 | JGI IMG/M metagenome (GOLD analysis project Ga0255769, IMG submission 179637) | Coastal salt marsh microbial communities from the Groves Creek Marsh, Skidaway Island, Georgia - 041413US metaG (version 2) | ecosystem: Environmental > Aquatic > Marine > Intertidal zone > Salt... | reverse complement strand
AAGGATAAATTTATTGCAATAAAGATTAATACCAATTTATCAACACTAAATGATGACCTTGCAAGAGCCTTTTTTGAAAATAACGTTCAAACTATTGTAATCTCTGCAGATGATGCTGACAAAGAGAGTTATGAAAAAATTAGAATTAAGGGAAAATTTGAAAAATTAATTTCAAATATCAAACTTCTAAATAATATGAAAAAAAATTATCCCAATTCCAAGACTATAATTAGAGTTTCTGGAGTAAAAATTAACCAAAAACAAGATATCCAAAAAATGAAAAAAATATATGGCAAATTTACAGACTCTGTAGCTTTTGTTAATTATCTACCTTGGGAAAGCTCATATGAAAATGATGAAAATAAAATAAAAGAAGCTTGCAGTGATCTCTGGAAAAGAATGTTTGTTTGGTATGATGGTAAAATGAATCCCTGTGATTATGACTACAAATCTATATTGAGCAAAGCTAATTATAATGAATTAAATATAAAAAACTATTGGAATTCAGATCATTATAACTCAATTAGAAATAAACATGTTAATAGTGAAAGAGATAAAATAATTCCATGCAATAGTTGTACCAACACATAGCCATATGAAAATTGGAGTTATTGGATACAGAAATCATGCAAACAAAATAATTACTATTCTTAATAAACAGCAAAATATAAAAAAAATTAAGATTTTCGTTCATAGAAAATATATTAAAAACAAATTTGATTTCAAAAGTAAAAAAATTGAATACGTTTACTCACTAGAAAATTTGAATGATATTTCCTCAGTTTTTATTTCGTCACCTTCAAAAACACATAGGAAATATATTAAATTTTTTTTAAATAAAAAAATTTATATTTTTTGTGAAAAACCTGGAGGAAATGGAATTAAAGATTTAAATTTTTTACAAACAATTGAAACAAAAAGAAAAAGGGAAATATATTTTAATTACAACTTATTGTTTACCAAACAAATAAAATTAATTAAAGAAATGTTAAAGAATACTTCAAAATTTGGGAAATTAAGCTTTATAGATATTAAGCTTACCAATGGAATTTCTTATAAAAAAGAATTTAGCAAAAATTGGAGGTTTTTATCCAAGAACATATTTGATCAAATCACTGGTAATTTAGGATCACATTATATTAATTTATTTCTATGGTTATTCAAATCAATTGAAAAGAAAAATATTTTAAAACTTAAAATAAATAAAAAAAATGATTCATCCCTTATAGTGCTAAAAGCAAAAAAAAATATTTTCATTAACATGTATTTTTCATATTCAAATCCACTATCTGATGAATTAAATTTATATTTTTCAAATTCAATTCTAAAAATAAAAGATAATAAAATGTCAATATTTGGACCAAGAGATCATTTTGATAAAAATAAGCTTTTTATATCTCCGCCAACTATTCAGACAAGTAAAATTAATCAAAATAATGAATATTTAAAATCTTTAGAACTCTCAATTAATTTCTTTTTAAATAAGGTGGAAAATAATAAAAATTTTCCTCTAGAGTACTTTAAAAATTCTATAAATACTCTAAAATTTTTTATATGAATTATCAAAATTTATGGAAAAAGGCTGAAAAAATAATTCCTGGTGGAAATGGATTGTTATCTAAAAGACCAAAAAGATTTCTTTCTTCTGGATGGCCAACTTATTATAAAAAAGCTAAGGGAATATATCTATGGACCCTTGATAATAGAAAGCTAATTGATTTTAGTATTATGGGAATTGGAACCGCGGTATTAGGTTATGCAAATAGTGTTATCGATAAAAAGGTAAAATCTGCAATTGATAATGGAATTAATACCACACTTAATTGCATAGAAGAATATGAGCTAGCAAAAGAAATATTGAAATATAATAAATTTGCTCACCAAGTAAAATTTGCGAAAGGCGGAGGTGAAGCAATGTCAATGGCTATAAGAATAGCCAGGTCAAATTCCAAAAAATATAAAGTTGTCTTTAGCGGATATCACGGATGGCATGATTGGTATATTTCTGCAAACCTTACAAATAAAAGAAATTTAAATAATCATTTACTAAAGGATCTTAAACCCTTAGGTGTTCCTAAAAACCTAAAAAATTCAATCATTCCCTTAAAATTTAATGACCATTTGGAATTAGAAAAAATATTTAAGAAAAATAAAGAAGCAGGTATTTTGGTGATTGAAGGTGCAAGAAATGATTATCCTTCTTTAAAATTTGTTAAAAAAATTAACGAACTAAAATCTAAAAAAAAAATTATTATAATTGTTGATGAAATTACTTCGGGATGGAGAGAAACTTTGGGAGGTGTTTATAAAAAAGTTAATTTAAAACCTGACATAGTTGTTTACGGTAAAGCACTCGGAAATGGCTATCCTATTTCTGCAGTGGTAGGTAAAAAAAATATAATGAAATTTAGCAATTATACATTTATTAGCAGTACAGCATGGACTGAAAGAATTGGCTTTGTTGCTGGACTTGAAACTATTAAGTTTATGAAAAAAAATAATGTATCCTCAAAAATTGTTAAAAAAGGAAAAAAAATTATTAATGGATGGAAAAAAATAGCCATTAAGAGTGGACTTAATATTTCTGTAAATAAATTTTATTCGATGCCTACCTTTAATTTTAATTATCAAAAAGATAATGAAAAACTATATACTCTTTTCACAAAATACATGCTTCAAAAAGGTTATGTGGCTACAAATTATATGTTTGCTACATATGCTCATAAAGATAGTGAAATAAGAAAATATTTAAAAGTATGTGATTTAGTATTTCAAAAAATTAAAAGAGATTTAGCTAATAAAAACAAACTTAAGAAAATAAGCTCTAGAAAAATGATTTACTAAATTACAATTTAGAACTATATCCGCCATCAACAATAATGTTTTCACCGTTTATATAATTACTTTCATCAGAAAGTAAATACAAAATTAAATTTGATATTTCTAAATCCTTTGCCATTCTTTGCAATGGTACTCTTTGTGAATATCTTTTTATAAAATTTCTTGTTTGTGTTAATTTATTTTCAACTCCACCTGGTGATATGCAATTTACGTTAACATGCCAATTTGACATATAATTTGCAAAATATTTTGTTAATTGAATTAAACTAGCTTTAGAGGCGCCATAAACTTCTGACGACTTTCTGTCATTTTTTTTATAATTTTTAAAGTCTGGAGAATGCATACCAAAAATTGATGAAATATTTATTATTTTACTTTTTTTTTGTTTTTTAAAAAAATTTTTGAATAGAAATTGAGATAGATAAATATTTGCTTTAATATTTACATTTAAAGATTTATCAATTTCATCAAGAGTTCTAAATTCAAAATCTGTGAAGACTTGATGTGCGGCCAAATTAATTAATGCATATATCCTGCTATATTTTTTTTTAATTTTAATTACTGTTTCCTTAAGTTCCTTACTATTATTAAAATCTACACAATAATAATTTTTCTTTTTTTTCTTTTTTTTATCTAATAAGATTAAATTATAATTATTCTCATTTAACAATTTAACTAGATTTTTGCCAATCTGACCTTCTGAGCCTGTGATTAATATATTTTTACTTAAACTTTTCATCTTTAACTAAAACTGATGTCCAACCTTCGTTTCTTTTGATAAATTTTTGATATTTAATTAATTTTGAATTTTTTTTAACATAATTTACTAAATCCATCATATCTACATTATAAATTCTTTTTCCAAAATGGTCTATTAACTTACAAAATAAAGAAAAGTCTTTTTCATAGTCTATACAAAATCTATATTTTGATAAATCTTTTTTTAAATCTTTTCTTTTAAATTTAAATTTTTTTGAATTATAAATATATGGAGTCACATGTTCCCTTTCTGATGGTAATAATGCTTCTTTATTAGTTTTTTTTAAAGCGGAATATTTAAAAATCTCTATATCCATTCCATCAGGATATGTGGTGGGGAGTGGATATGAGTTAGCATAATATTCATTTTTAGATTTTAAAAAATTATTCAACATATTATCTATTATTCTATAATCAACTAAAGGGCAATCAGAGGTAACTCTAATAATTATTTTTGATTTGAATTTTTTTGCTGTCTCATAGTATCTAGAAAGAACATCATTCTTGCTACCTCTGTAAAATTTTATTTTTTCTTTTTTACAAAAATTTACTATTTTATTATCTTCTAATAATTTTGTTGTGCATATAGTAATATTTCTAATTTTTTTACATTGTTTAAGTCTTTCAATCATAATTTTAAGAGGAGTTGTGCCTTTATAGTTTTTAAGAACCTTCCCTTTTAATCTTGTAGAACCAATTCGGGCCTGTATAATAATATCTACTTTATGTTTGTTATCCATATTTAATATATAAATTATAACACACTATACATAACATATGAAAGAACTTGAAAAATTAATTGACACAATTAATAAAAAAAAAACTAAAAAAAAAATATGTTTCTTTTTAGGTAATACTAAAAAAAGTGAAAATAAAATTTTTTTTTTTACTCCGATAAGAGAAAATAGAAATTTCATATTTTTTGGAGCAATTGTTTATAGTGATCAAATTGCAAAAAAAATATTAAGTATAGTTGATGGTAAAGTTGATATCATATTAGTTGATATAGAAAAAAAAGTTATATCTAAAGATAAAAGAAAAAGTTTAGTAAATATTGAGAGAACTGCAAAAGATATAACTAGGAAATCAAAACTTTACATATACAAGGCAAATGACTTGGCTGTAAATGCTACAGAAACTCTTTTATTTAATCTGTTTCTTAGTGACAAAAGAGGACTGGGTGGAAAAAAAATTTTAATAATTGGTATTGGCAACATTGGCTTCAAACTTTCTCTTAAGTTTGTAGAAAGTGGTTCTAAAATTTATATTTGGAGTAAAAAAAAGAAATTGTTAACCAACTTTGCAAAAACAATAAATATTATAAAACCATCTGGAACTTCTTCAAAAATTAAGCCTTTAAAAGAAATGCCCAAAAATTTTGGATTTTTTGATATTATAATTACAACAGCCAACAAAAAAAATATTATCACACATAAAAATGTAAAAAATTTAAATAAAAGAAATATACTAATTGATGTCGGAAAAGGTAACTTTGATAAATCTGCTATCAAAATACTTAATCAAAAAAATATAAATATATATAGATTAGATACTACTAGTTCATATTTTTCATATTTAGAAAATATTAGTTTAACTGAAAAACAATACAAATATAATATTTTCAGTAACAAAATTAAAAAATATACATTTATCATGAGGGGAATTGTTGGACAAAAAAATGATTTGATTGTAGATGACGTAAAAAAACCAAAAAAAATTTTTGGTGTATGTGATGGTGAGGGAGGTCTAATAAACCATAACTTTAATGATAAAAAAAAAATTATAAAAGAAATTAAATTTTTAATAAATTTAAAGCTTTCATATGATTAGTAAAAATAAAAAATTTATAATTTTAGGAGCTGGACCTGTTGGTTTAGTTACTGGATTATTTTTAACAAAACAAAATCTCAACGTTGAGATTTATGAAATGAAAGATCAAGTTGGAGGTATGTGTCGATCTTGGAAATGGAGAGATTTTTATGTTGATACTGGCCCACACATATTTCACACTTCTGATATAAATTTATGGAAATTATGGAAACAGTTATTTAAAAAAAACATTATTGAAGGTGAATATAAAGCAAAAAACATAATAGGTAAAAACTTTGAAAATTATATTGATTACCCTCTGTCAAAAGAAGCAATAAGCAAATTTCCAATTGATAAAAAAAAGATTATTCTTAAAGAATTGAAAGAAGCAAAAAATAGTAAAAGTAAATATACAAGAAATTTTAAAGAACATGTCATAAGTCAAATTGGCCCAACACTTCAGAAAATGTTTTTTGAGGGTTATCCAGAGAAAGTATGGGGGATAAAAACCTCTCAAATGACTTCTGATTGGGCTCCAAAAAGAATAGTATTTACTGATAAATCTATACCTTTTTTCAATAAAGAAAAAACTGGAGTAGGAAAATTTGGAACGGGACAACTTTATGAGATAATTAAAAACAAAATATTAAAACAAAAGGGAAAATTATTTTTAAATCATAAGGTTGTTAAAATTAACCATAAAAAAAACTTTATTAGTTCTATTGAATTTTCTAATAAAAAGAAAATTAATGTAAATAGAGATGATGTTTTAATATCAAGTCTGCCAATAAACCTAACATCTAAATTTTTAGGTCATCCAAGCAAATTACAATTCAGAGGAATAAGATCAATTTATATATCACTCAAAAGAAAACGCTGTTTACCAAAAAATGTAAATTGGGTTTACTTTGCAGATAAGTCAATTTTATTTAACCGAGTTTCTGAACCAAAAACTATGTCAAAATTTCTTTCACCAAAGAATAAAACGTATTTATGTGCTGAAATTACTTACAGTAAAAATGATAAGATTGATAAAATAAAACTTAAAGATATTAAAAAATTAATAATTAGGGATCTTATAAAAACTAAATTAATAAAAAATGAAAAAGAAGTTTTAGAGATATCTGAAAACAAGGAAGATATTGTTTACCCTGTACAGTTTGTTGATTACAAAAAAACCTTAGCATCAACAAAGTCATATATTTCAAAATTTACACAACTATTTTCTATTGGTACAGGGGGAGATTTTGATTATGCAGATAGTCAAATTCTTTTTCATAAATCGATGGACCTTGTTAAAATACTAACAGATAAGTATAACCAAATTACAAATGTTAGAAACATGACAGATAATATAAAACTAAATACTGTAGTACGTCTTGGAAAAAAGAAAGTTGGTTCTGGAAATAGACCCTATATTATTGCTGAAGCAGGCCTAAATCATAACGGAGATTTGAATATTGCAAAAAAACTTATTGATAATGCTGTAAAATGTAAATGTGATGCAATTAAATTTCAAACCTTTAAAAAAAATGGAAGAGTATCCAGTGTAGTTAAAAGTGTAAATTACACAGAAAAAGCTGATGGACTGAGAGAAGATATTAATGAAATGTTTAATAGACTTCAAATCAATAATAAATTTCACAAAGAAATTTTTTCTTACGCAAAAAAGAGAAAGATAACTATTTTTTCTACTCCTTTTGATGAAGAAAGTGTCGATTATCTTGAAAAGTTAAATGTTGAATTTTATAAAATAGCCTCTGTAGATGCTATAAATTTACCTTTAATAACTAAAGTCGGTATGACCGGTAAACCTTTAATATTATCAACTGGTATGTGTAATATTGGGAATGTTAACGATGCCGTTGAGGCATTTAAAAAAACTGGGAATAAAAACTTAATATTGTTACATTGTCTTTCGTCCTATCCAGCTTATGAAAAAGAAATGAATTTAAAAGCGATTGATACAATGAAAAAAATGTTCAATGTGCCTGTTGGATTATCTGATCATTATCCTGGTATCGAAGTATCAATATTATCATTGGGTATCGGAGCTGATATAATTGAACGTCATTTTACCTTAAACAAAAAACTTGAGGGCCCAGATCATATACTTTCCTCAGAGAAAGATGAGATGAGTATGCTAGTAAATATTGCACATAAAAGAGACCAAATATTAGGAACAGGAGAAAAAACAATTCAGCCTAGTGAGTATGAAGTGGTAAATAGTCAAAGAAAATCATTATATGCAAAAAAGAACATTAAAAAAAATGATGTTTTTACTTTAAACAACTTATGCATTAAAGGTCCCGCCGGAGGAATTTTGCCTAAATACATTAATATTATTCTAGGTAAAAAATCGAAAAATTTGATTTTAAAAGATGAACCTATAAGTTGGGAATTAATATAAATTATATTAATACCTAAGAAATATAATTAATAACAATGAATAATTTTTTTCAAATTTATAAAGATTTAATTATTAAAAATAAATTTGTAAGATTAAATAAAAAAATCTTTAATCATAACTTTGAAAGACTTCAATCAAATCTAAAATTTTATGGTTTACATAACTCACATTTTACTAATTATAATTGCAAACATCATAAATTTATGCTTGGATTTGAATCTCTAATAGATTGTCTTTTGTTATCAGAGACTAAATACAAAGTTTTTACTGACTCTAATGTATGGAGAATATCGAGTTTAGTTTCAAATAAAACAAGTTAACTACCAACTTGTGACCAAAAAAAATTCAAATTTTAAATTTTTAGCTAGATGGAAGTGGTACCTACACTTCTATTTTCCAATTATTTTTGGAGAAATTAAATATAAAGTAAAAGAATTAAATTAGAATAATTGATAATTAAACTTTTTCCCATAGCTCTATTTTAGATTTAAAATCTTTCAAAATATTTTTATAACTTGATATAATGATATCGTTATTGCAAGTAGAATTATAGAATTCCTTTGCTTTAGCTACTTTATCTTTATCAATAGAGTAATTTTTGTTATATAAATGTTTTTTTAAAGACGCAAAATCTTTAAGATTTAATTCATTTACAAAGTTTGCATATTCATTATCCAAAATATTTCCTGAATAAAATACTGGAAGTTCAAAATAGAATGCTTCTCTGAGTGGCAAGCTTGATCTTCCAACTAAAGTTGTCATCACTAGTGCAAAAGAATTTTTGTATAATGAAATAATTTGTTTAGAACTTAGATAGTCATAAAAATGAATATTATTTTGCATATTTTTTTTTCTTGCCTCATTAAAAATATACTGTTTATTTCCTTTATCATGCCCTGTAAAAACTAAAATAAATTCATCATTTTTGTTTAATAACTCTAATGACTTAACCAAATATATATGATTTTTATGAGGCCAAAATTGTGCTGGATAAAATAAAATTTTTTTATCAGGTAATTTTAATTCATTAAAAATCTTATCAAAATCAGAATTTTCTTTTATTTTTTCATAGTACAAGGGTAACTCAGGGACAAATGCTTGTATTTCAAAAAGATTATCTCTATTAACATTATAGGCTTTTACAACATCTTCTTTAGTTTTTTGTGTATCAACTAAAATTTTAAATGCTCTATCTGACGCAAACTTATAAGACTCTTCTCGTAAAGAATAATCACTTTGGCTATATTTTGTATCTCTATATTCTGGAAAATATGGAATTGTTCTATGTTGCATTTCCCAAATGCTATAAACAAAAGGTGTAAAATTACAAAATTGCACAAATGAAGAAGGTGATATAAAAAATATTAAATCAATTTTGTGCTTTTTTAAAATCTTTTCTAGAGGATTAACTATACCTAAAAATGAGAATATTTTTTTTATTAAAGTAATTTTAAATAAAAAAAATAATAACTTTAAAAAAAAATTTATTTTAAAATAAACTAAGTTGTAAACATTTTTTTTTTTTAAAAAATCATAAGAATTTTTATTTGTTACATAGCATATATAGCTATGTTCATTTTCTAACGACTTAGTTAAAAAATTTAATCTTGTTTGAGAGACACTTATACCGCCACCACTATTAATTAAACTGTCAAAAAAAATACCTATTTTCATTTGTTATTATTTAATTTTACTAATTATATTGTTTAAATTTTTTTTAGGCTTCCATTTTAATAATTTTATAGCTAATTTGTTATTTCCAATTTTATAACTATTATTGGTAAGAATTTTTACATTTTTAAATGTCTCTTTTAAATTTAATTTTTCTAACACTTGTATGATAAAATCATTGATTTTTGTTAGTTTATTTGATGACAGAATTATTCTATCAAGATTTAAATTATTTTTTTTTATCAATAAATAAATTGCAGTATTTATATCATCTGCGTGGCTAAAGTCTCCTTTAATATTTAGTCGATATAATTTTTTTAATTCATTTATGTCATATTTTTTTGCATAGTTTATAATTCTTTTTATCAAAAAATTATTAGACCTATATAATGAGTCGTGGTTAAATAAAATCATAGATGTTATTTTTAAAGAATATTGTTTTTTTAATTTAAATAAAAGTTTTTCAGAATCGATTTTATATCTTATATAATTTGATTTTGATTTATTATATTTCGAGTTGATATTAATAATATTTTTTTTATTTGATGAAAGCATCTGAGAAGATCCAGCAAAAAGAAATTGAATTTCTCTATCTATCTCAATTATAGACTCAATTAAATTTTGAGTTATTTTATAATTTTTTTTATAATATTTTAAATATTCTAGATTTGATTTGTTAATATAAGGTTCATTATTACTTGCAAAATGAACAATGGTTTTAATTTTTTTCTTTTTTATAAGTTTTTTTATTTCAATTTTTTTATCGAGATTTAATGAAATATAGTCAATATTATCTGAGCCTCTATTCTTATCTAATCTCTTTACAATTCCAATAATATTATAATTTTTTTTTCTTAAAATTTTAGATAATATTGATCCATCTTGTCCGTAAGCGCCAGTTATGATAATAGTATCTTTCATTATATAAAATATTTTTAATAGTATGCTATCTTAATTAAAATGAAAATTACACAGTGTAGATCGTGCAATTCAAAAAAGTTATTCAATGTATTTTCTTTGGGTAAGCAAAATTTAACAGGGATTTTTCCGATCTCAAAAAAACATAAAATTTCTTCTGGAAATTTGGATTTAGTTCTTTGTAAAAATTGTACTCTTTTACAATTGAAACATTCATTTGATATTAATGAAATGTATGGTGAAAATTACGGATATATGTCTTCATTAAATGCATCTATGATTGAACATTTGAAAAAAAAAGCAAAATCTTTAATTAAAATATCAAAAATTAAAACAAAAGATATTGTTATTGATATTGGAAGTAATGATGGATCATTTTTATCTTTCTTTCCCAAAAAAAATATTCTTATTGGTGTTGATCCTACCATTAAAAAATTTAAAAAATTTTATAGAAAAGATATTTTAAAAGTTTCAGATTTTTTTTCATTTTTAAAAATTAAAAAATTAATAGGTAAAAAAAAAGTTAAATTAATTACATCAATTTCAATGTTTTATGATTTGGAAGATCCAGTTAATTTTGCAAAAGATATTGAAAAAACCTTGGCTGATAATGGATTGTGGCATTTGGAACAAAGCTATATGCCTACAATGCTAAAAAATAATTCTTATGATACTATTTGTCATGAACATCTAGAGTATTATTCACTAACCTCAATAGAATATATTCTAAATAAAGCCAATTTGCGAATTATTGACATATCTTTGAATTCAATAAATGGGGGAAGTTTTGCAATTACGGTATGTAAAAAAAAATCAAATATTAAAGCAAATGTTGACATATTAAAATGGATAAAAAATGAAGAAAAAAAATTGAATTTAAGAAATATTAAAACTTATCTTAATTTTTATGATAAAATTAAAAATCAAAGCATGGCTTTAAAGAAATTATTAATAAATTTAAAAAAAAATAAAAAAAAAGTAGTAGGGTATGGTGCTTCTACTAAAGGTAATGTAATATTGCAACATGCCAAAATAAACGAAAAATTATTACCATTTATATTAGATGTGAATAAATTTAAATTTGGTAGGTACACCCCAGGAAGTAAAATAAAGATTATAGATGAAAGACAGCTAAATAAGATTAAGCCTGATTATTTATTAGTTTTGCCATGGCACTTTAAAGATTTTATCTTGAAAAAGGAAAAAAAATTTTTAAAAGATAATAAAATTATTTTCCCTTTGCCAGAAGTAGAAATATATTAAATACTTTAACAGCGTACATTTTTGGATTTTTTATCAAATTTTGACTTAACTTTTCATATTCAAACAGATAAAAAAAAACCCCAGCTCACAATCTGGGGTTTTTTAATAATAAAAAATTTATTATCTAAAACTTATTTAAAATTTTTTTCAGTGCATAAATCAAGCCAATTGAGCTATTAGTACTGGTCAGCTGCACGCATTACTGCGCTTCCACATCCAGCCTATCAACGTGGTGGTCTACCACGGCTCTATAGGAAGAA
>Ga0255769_10005456_pt1 | contig 11945 bp, 6 predicted proteins | sample 041ome_9_FD_179637 | JGI IMG/M metagenome (GOLD analysis project Ga0255769, IMG submission 179637) | Coastal salt marsh microbial communities from the Groves Creek Marsh, Skidaway Island, Georgia - 041413US metaG (version 2) | ecosystem: Environmental > Aquatic > Marine > Intertidal zone > Salt... | reverse complement strand
ATAAGAAACCTATTCAAAAAAGTAGAACAAAAAAACGACTTGATACAATATCTTTAAAACGGTCAAAAAAACAACAACATGGGGGTGTTAAATTAGTTTCTAATTATGATCAATTTAAAAAAAGGGCATTATCAATTACTGAGAAGTTGAATACATTAAATAAATATATAAATTTGGATAAAGGATTAGATAAAAAATTAAGGGTAACACAATTCGACACTAGATTATTAAAAAAATCAATTGATGTAACTAAACTATATAATTTTGCTGAATTTAATGATTATGATAAATTAGCATATTCGGTTAGTGGTGCTAGAAGTAATCAATATGATAATCCTCATTATTTATGTACTACAACAAAATTTGGGAAATCTCGATTATCAGCTGCTTTAAAGTTAACGGGTAAAATATTAAAATTAACTCCTAAAGTTGTTTTTAATTTATCTACAGGATCTCAAAAAGGATTAACTAAAAATTTTAATTCTTTTATGGATAAGAACGAAAAAATTAAAAGTGAATTTAATTTAAATTCTATGGTCTTTTGTTATGTTTATAACTTAATAATGTATTTCCATAAGCTTAACATAGATTTTTATAAATTACAACATTATTACGCTAAACTAAAATATAAAGAGCATATAATTAATTATCCACTAAACACGACTATAAATTTGCAACAAGCGTTTTCCAGTTTATTTACCAAGGATAATTATAATTTAATTGATGTTAAGTATGATAATAATTTAATAACTACTATTTCTAATAGTTTTAAAAATTTATTACAAAATTTAATTAATAAATATGAAATTAATAAAAATCCAAAGGCTAAAAAGAAAAATAATAATAATACACTTTACACTTTAAAAAAAGAAGAATTTCTTGAAGAAACAGTTACAACTACTATAACAAAAAATAAAAAAGAAAAAACAGTAAAAAGAAATAAAAAAAAGACACAATTTAAAGATGAACGTGATGATGAAAACACTGCTTCTTATAAAAAGTTTATGACTGTAGTATTGCTCCATGATTTAACACACAACTTAGAAAATGTTCGTAAGAATTTAAAAATTTTTTATCAAAAATATAGTTTCCCTTCTATTCATCCTATTGTCAAATATTATCCAGGTCAAAGTAATATTTTTGGTTTTATGAAATCTAAATCATTAACAGGAGAAACAGTATTTACTAACCTATCCGGGTTTTATGAAATGGTTCGTAAATTCTCAGAAAATATAGATATTCATTTAAATCCATTTCAAGATTACTTAATACAACACTTATACACTGATGATGATTCTAAACAAAAGCAAATTAACAGATTAAAATATGGTAAAATTATTAATACATTAAAAACTATTAGAGATGACTACAAATTTAAAACAAGTAATGACAGACAAGAATTTATTAAAAATTTATTAATACAAATGACGGCAACTACGGAACCTATAACTCTCAAATTTTTTGATGATGAAGAAACATTTGGAATAGATGAAAACTTAAAATGTAACGAAGAAGGAGAAAATTGTATAAAACAATTACAAAATAATATACCAGAACTAAAAAATATAAATTTTAATGAATTACTAAAAGGGAACGTAGATGTATTTGAAAATTTCTTTAATCAACTAATTAAACATTATAATAATAAAAAAGCGGATATTGAAGGTCGACAATATGGCGGTGATAATTATAATGTATTATCTATAGATAAATTAGAGGAATTATATAATACATTAATGGAATTATGTAATCGTGTAATATTTTTCGAAAAAGATACCTTTATGGAAAAAAATATATTTAAGAGTCAAATTGCTAATAGTAAAGGTGATAAACACTCTATCGGTATGGAAAGTAATTTTCAAAGGGTAAACTTTAGAAATTATATTCTTAAAATTATGATGGGGTGTATTTATTTTGATGATGATATTATTCATTCCAAACTCCCATTTAAAGATGATTTAGAAAGAAGTCTCCAATTTATTCCTTATTTTATGCAGGGACAATACTTTAAAAATTTTCCTAAGGAAAATAAAAATAGTAATACTAACAATTACAGTAATTTTGTATACTTATCCGATGCTGTAAGTGATAACGTTAACCCTAGAACTAATGATAATCCAACACCGGAGTATCCATTATCATTCCTTAATTTGAGTATGCTAACACCTTTAGAAATTAATGCTTTAAATGGTCTTAATGATTTATCCGATTTACAAATGATAATGGGTCCTGAAATGAGTAAAGTATTAAACAAAAGATTAAGCAAAACATTAGGTCAAAGATGGGCAAAAATTATGCCTTGGGATAATACTATTATTGTAGATGTTAATATAATAGATAAAGATAAATTAAAAGACTCTAAATTTAATGATAAATATGAACAAAATTTAAAACAAATTAATAAAATATTAAATAAATTATTAACTGAAAAGAAGGGAGATAAATTTTTTACAACTGATAAAAAACAAATTGGAAAGAATTTACTTCATGTTTATATAGGCACAATGTTAGGAATTGCTACTGGAGGAACTTTAGCATTGCCTTATGCTTATTTTTTCTTATTAAATAAAAGACGCAAAAATGAAATGTATAAATATCAATCTGCTGATGAAATATTAGAAGCTTTTAAAAATAAAATTCAAAGTGATAAAAATAAAGATTTAAATGAGTTTTATCAATCTGCTATTGATAATGCTGAGTTACTTGATCAATTTAAAACTAGTATTAATTATTTCTTTAATCTATCTAGAAATGTCAAATACCATGATTTATATTTAAGTAATATAGGAAGTGATAGTGAAGACAATATTACCACAACAAAAAATATCAGTGAAAACTTAAAATTTATGACAAGAAAAAACACTGATGGAACATTTAAAACAAATAAAAATAAGAAAGTTGAACCAGTTATCAAAGGAAGAAATCTAACAGATGCTTTAAATTTTATATATGATAATACAAATAATTATAATGAAGATAAAATTAAACAGTTAGCTAAAGAAATTATAATTTATTTGTTATCTCCGAAAAAAGTAGGATTATTTGAAAAAGTTAAAGAACAACTATACGGAAAACCATATACCACTAGATTTAAATCAATGGATGAAACTGATAAAGAGGAAATAGTTAATATTATTAAAGAAAATAAACGTGAAAATAAACGTGAAAATAAACGTGAAAATAAACAGTTAAATGAATTTATTACTAATATTTTTACAGATGCTGGATTAGATAAATATGGTGAGGATATACTTGGATCCGGTCATGATGAAAACATGAAAGAAAATATAGAAAAAGTACCTAAATACGAATTAAATAGAGTTATATTATTATTAGGATTAAATAGAATATTGGAAACATTACTATTTTACTTAGATAAAAAGACTTTATTTAATCAAAAGTTAAGCGTTGCTCAAAATATAACAGGAAGACAAACAACTTCTCAATTTAAACCATCTGTAGGAGGAGGGGGAGAAACAGATTCATCTTCTGCTTTAGGCGATATTAATCAACAATATATTAATAAATCATCTGGTTTAACTCAAAAGTTAATTACAAATAGATATAATGGTATGACTAATGAAGGAGTAAGCATTGCTGTAGATAGTGTTGCTATGAATATGATATTATATTATCGCAACAATTTATTAGATATACAACAATCCGAGAATGCTATGTATCGAGGTAATTTATCAAATGATCCTGAATTTGTTAGAAAATATTTTAATAAAGTCATTACCAAATTACTTGTATTCTTGAAATGTAACGAACTTAGTTATGATTACTTCCATAGTAAATATTATAAAAAACCAGATACAACTGCTGAAAATCATAAATTTAATAATACTTCGTTAATAGAATTGAATGAATTGAAATATACTAATAATAATTTACATTCGTTAGTAGCAGACTTATTACAAATGGATATGGAAAAAAAAACCGAACCTGAACCCGAATCAGAACCAGAACCCGAACCTGAACCTGAACCCGAACCAGAACCTGAACCAGAACCTGAACCCGAACCAGAACCTAAATCCAAACCTGAATTTGAGTTAAAAAATTGTACAAAAGAACAATGTAAAAATACTACTCACCATTGTTCTACAATGGCAAATGTACCAGAACATTGTAAGAAATTGAATGAACCTATATCTAACTTAAATGTAGTTGAACCACAAAATAAAACCAAAACTGTAAATGTAGTTAACGCAGACATACGTACCGATGTAAATGTTAATAATACTTTGGATATTCTTAATTTAAGTTTTAGTAATAATAAGAACTTAATTATAGTAAAACAAGAGGAAAAGGCAAAAACTAAAGTATTAAACTTTTATACAATAGACTTAAATACTATTTTACAAAAACATATAGAAGCTATTAATATATTTCTCAAATATTTAAATGGTAATTCCGTTACTCCAGATGAGTGTTTATCAAAAATAATTAATAATATGAAGAAAAGTTATCAAAATTTAATAACCTTTAATCCAGAAAAACCAATAAACAGTACAAACATAGCAATTGATAAACATCAATCACAACTAGGTAATAATACAACAAAAAACTTATTTGCGATTTTAAATAAATATATGACAACCGATGTGTTTAACGGTTTTGTATTATTAAATTCAAATACAAAACCTTTAAATACTGCCAATAATTGTGAATTAAATAATTTAAAAGAAAGATTTAGATTGTTTGAAAATAAAGTTACTTCTGGTTCATTTACAAATAAACTTAAAAAATCTAAATATTTTGATTTTGGAACTATCGGTTCATTAACTAGTAAATTTTTTAATAAAACACAAATACCATCAACTAATATAAATACTTTAGCAGGAAAACAAAATATCAATTTAGGATATTTTAATAATCATAAATATATTTATTTAATGATGGAATATATTTTAAATGTCTTTGTCGTTAATGTTAATAAATATTATGATAAAAAAGATAGTAAACCAGATTTAGAAAAGAAATTAAAGGAACTTTGGGATATTACTAAATTATCTAACGGGGATTTTGTTTCACAGCAACTTAAGTTTATTAAACCATCTACTAGTAATAATAACCAACCTACAATTATTGATAAATTAAAAATTTTATTTGGAGAGCAAAATATTAATAATGCTAAAAAACTAAACAATCTAAATGAAAACAATAATATTATATCTAAATCCGGTTATGATTTTGAAATACTAACAGGTATAGATAAACATTTATATAGTTTCTTGGATACAAAAGAAATTAAACCAGTAATTACTATAGATAAAAAGGATTATGACTTAATTAAGGAAAGACCTATAATTAAAGTTGGTGGTAAACGAACTAAGAAACAATTGAAATTTAAAAGAAGACATAACAGTAAAAAAAGAAAATAATCTATTGCTTTAAACATACAACAAAACACATAACTACTAAGATTAAGTAAATTATCCAGGCATTTTGTTTCCTAATTCCTCCTTCAAATCCTTCCAATTCATTTCCATTATTCTTATCCATTTTTAATTTAATTACTTTTTTCAACTACTTTATAATTAATTATTTAAATAACTTTTAATATCTAAGTGTATCCCTATTTAATATAATATTATTTTATTTTCAAATTATTTTTTAATTACCTACTCCAGATAGAAAGTATTAATTAATATTTCCTAAATATCCATTACCAATTAATAAATAATAACTCATTATTAAAAATAAAAACTTGTAAAAAATGATAAAATAAAAATAATATTTAAAACTGGATTAAGAAGACATACCACAGGCACCTACCATTAAACTTTCCGCGATGTCTTTTGTTTTTAAATAATCTTCTTTGGTCATACCTTGGGGTAATTTAACTTCCCCTTTTTCTAAGCGTTCTGGAATTAAGTATTTTTCAGCAAGTCTTTCCCCATCACATAATCCTAATTGTCTAAATTCGGCACCATACTTAACGGCACAGTTCATCATTTGATTTTTCTTTTCATCTCCTTGATAAGGTAATAATTTACCAGTTTTAGGGTCTTGTTTAGGTGGAATATTTTCTAAATAACTAGCAGCACTAGCAAACCCTGCTTCAAATCCATCATTAATACTGGTATTTACATCTGGATAAACACAACCATATTGCCCTCTTTGGGTAAAAATTTGGTATCCTGGATTTTGACTTCCTTCTTTACATTTGCTAAAAGAAGCAATATAACATCCATCTTCAACATCACGGTAATTATCCATATTATCTTTCAAAGTAACATTCCTCCTTAATTCATCACGATGTTCTTCATAACTACCGTCAGCGTCTCTCATAATGTGATGATGACCTACCTCTTCAAAATGTTCGGTATCAAAATTCTTACGTAATTCTACTCCCAATTTACCTAACCATTCTTTAATATTTAAATAAGTTCTTTTACCTACAAATTCTTCAATAGTTTCTTCCCCATTTTCATCAGTAGTGACTAATTGGATAGTAGGTACTCTGCGAATTTGATATTTACTACATTGAGTAATACCAAATTCACCATATTGATCACAATTAATTTCTTCAAACCCTACTCCAGATGGAAGCATTCTTGTTAATTCATACCAGTTAGGTAGGAATTGCTGACTATATCCACAATTAGTTTTGTAAAAAAGTTTTAATACAACCTGACTAGGATTACTTTCAAATCCTTCTTTTACATCATTACCAAGATGACCTAAACTATTATTTTGAAATGCTAATTTTTTTCTATCATCCATACCAGTTGCTTTATTATCAGCATTAACTTCATCTACACCACCTAAATCTTTATTTACCTTTATTTCAGACTTTTCCTCAATTTCTGCTATTTCATCTTTAGCACTTTTCTTAATTTCTTCCACTTGTTTCTTTTCTCTAAGGTGGTCCAATAATTCGGTAGAGGAATGATGTAAAAAGGGATAGAAATAATCAATTACACCAATTGCTAAAATTACAAATATTGCTAAATACATCATATTACAAGAATTACTACTACCTTCTGTAAGACTACTGCTTTTTTTATTATTTTTACTAGGGTTTTTACTAGGGTTTTTCATTATGAATATACTAATTCGTAATTATTATTTTAGTTTCTTAATACTTTTCCAATTACTTTCTTTTTTAATAATACTAATTATTTTATTTCTATCAAAGACAAAGAAATATCCCAAATAAATAATTGCCCTTTAATTTAAAATTGTTTTCTATCTAGACTATCTCTACCTATTATATTTTAATTATCCCTATTGTGTTTCTAAAAGTATTTAGTATTATTTTCCTTAACAAAATGGATACTGTTTCTCAACCATCCGGAGAACGTCCTACACTTTCATCTATTAAAACTACAAGTAATGATAATTTCTCCTTTCTTTACAATCTAGGATATAATAATGCTATTATTTCTAATTGTTGGAAAAAGTATTATAACAAAAAAGAGAAGGGTAGATGTCAGGTATGTTGTCATAAGATGCAAATGCCTAATCCGGTAATTAAGTTTTTCCGGATGCCTTACCATAAGAATAAACATTATCCTCCTGGTCATTTTATCTTTAATGAACCAGTAGAGGATACTGACCCTAATGTTTGGGAAAATATTAAAGAATTTTTAAAAACTAAAAGTAATAAGGAAAAAACACAATTACTTATTCCTGTTTGTTATCAGTGTTTCAATGAAACCAAGAATTATTCGGCACATAGTCTAATTGAAAAATCCCAAATTGTGAATTATAATAAGGTTTCCCAAGAAGAATTAAACGAACAACAAAAACAAGAAAAATTAGAATATGATTATCAATATCAATTTAATTGGTATTATCATTATGGTTATTGTGTCTATACGGAAAATGCCGTTAAATTTTGCGGGTGTCGTAGTGTCCCTGAAACAATGGTGTGTCCTAAACACCAAGGTTATCAACCCCCTATCATTACTTAGTTATTTATCTTTTAAATCCCGACGCAAAATCTTTAAAATAAATATTTTACACTGGAATTAAAAGAGCTCCTTATTCAATCCTCATCCGACAAATTTGTCGGATAGGGATTTAAAGGATAACTACTTTAAAGGTGGGGAGCATCAGTGAAGAATGTAAATTTTTTTTTAGGTTGGATACTTGTGGTTTGTATTTCCCTTTGTTTATTACTCATTTCCTGTAAGTCAATATTAGGTAATTCATCTACTTCCAAATCAATATTATCTAATTCATCTATTTGAAATCTACCTACTGTCCTTGTATTACTGGAACTAGTTTTGGGTTTATCAAAACTAGAAGTAGAAAGTAATTCTTCTTCCTTTACAACTTTTTCATCTTCCTTTACAGGTTCAACTTCTTCATTTACAGGTTCTTCATTACTTAAAGATAATTCATCTTTTTCATCTTCGGACAATAAAGAAACTAATGAAGAAGCACTATTTTGTTGTTCTAATTCTAAAGGAAGAGAAGTATCTATCTCAGTATAACTAGGTGGAAATGGACTATTAACGTCTCTAGTATTATCTTTAGGAATATCTACCACATTTTCTTCCACATTTGTATTATTCATAACTTCTTCTACTAATTTATCCCCATTAATATCAACTTCATTTAACTCTGGATTTAAAGCATCTTCTAATACTACTTCTTCCTTGGTAGGTTCTTCAACCTGTGGTGGTGTATCTTCTACTATAAATTCTTCCAAATTAATTTCATTTAAATCCCCTTCTAAATTATCTAAAGGAATTGATGGTTCTACTTTACTGGATTGTAAAACGCTTTTCACTTTATCTGGTTGTAAATTAGCAAATCTATCTCTTTTTTTAGATTTGGGTTGAGCAGTGTATTTATCTTCTAAATCCTCTTTCACAATATTTTCTAATTTATCCATATATTTGGTATTTTTTAATTCCACATTAGTTATACTTTCTGGATTATCTAAATCTTCGTGTTCTACTGGGGTAGTTACTAAACTTAAGTCTTCTTTTTCACTCATATCTAAAAAGTCTTGAATTATATTTTTAACCGGGAGTTGTTGTCTTAAAGTATCCATAATCGTATCTTTAATTAATCTTTCCATTTCTCTATTATTTTTTTGTTGTTCATATCTACTAACATGACTACTACATAAGTAAGGGTTTTTCCACATTTCACGAGCAACATTAACATAGCAAATATGTAAAAATTGAGCACCAGTTGGTACTTTGATATTAAGACGTCCTTTCTTTTTAACCTTATTGACTAAAGATAAAATCTTAATATGAGTAACATAAATAACTTTTAATAAATCATCAATCCAATCACACTGACTTTCTTTTTTCACCAATTGATATTCTTGTTCTATTTTGGCAAGTGTCCATTTAGGAACTTTACTCAATTTATCTTGAAAAACCATTAATACATTTTCTGGGGTGTTTTCTTGTTGGCACATATTTTCACATTCAAAGTAAATACTTTTAATACCTTTTAAAATACCAGAGGAAAGAATATTAACAATTTGGTGATTATATTCTTGTTTGGCATCTACTAAAACACTGTAATTTTCTTGGGACATTATGTAATTAAATTATTTTTAAGATTTAAAAGGTGTTTAAATTTAAAAAAGAAATTAGGAAACAAAAATAAACTTATTATTTTGAGATTTATTTGTTTTGTCTTTTAGATTTTTTAGCTGATTTGCTTTTTGAGCAATTGTTTTTTGAAAGACTGGGTTTTCTTTGTTTTCTACCAGCACCATATAATGCTTTAGCGAATTTATTATCACCAGGACCTACATCTGGGCAATCACTTGTAGCATTAATTACGGGAAGACCGCCAATTTTACAACCAGTGGCGACATCAGGACGAAAACCTACACCACCTTGTTGAGTGCGTCTTTTTTGAGTGCGTCTTTTAGTTGAAGCAGAACGGCGTCTGTTAGTTTTAGCTTTTCTAATCATTCTAGGTAAATTTGAGCTAGCCATATTAATTATTAGTAGTATTAATTTGGATTTTGGATATTAATTAATTATGTAATTAATTTGGTATTTATTATTTGATATTACTATTAACAAATATTTTTGTTAATCATCTAATTTAACTTAAAATTGTTTTCTTTCAATTATATTATCCAGATAATAAATTCTATTTTAGTATTAAAAATATGTCTTCTTTAAAAGATAAAACTAGTGAAATATGTAGTAATACTAGTAGAAGTAAGTTAGAGAAAGATATTTTAAAGTCCTATCTGGATGAGCAAATTAAATTATTATTAGATAGAATTAATTTACTGTATCCTAAACAATTTAAGAAAGGAGATTTAAAAAAAGAATGGAAAAATTATCAAAAATGGAAACCTACTATTAAATTGACTGAACCTGATAATAAGAAAACACAAACATCCAAAATGAAAAAGACACAAATGGATAAAAATAAAAAGAATTCTACTTCAAATCAAGTTAATATTCCTCCTGATGAAAAAAGATGTATTGCTAGAGTTTTTGATATTAATAAAATTATTTACCAAAATAATACAAAATCCAATAATACAAAATCCAAGACACAATACAAAACTAATAGTAGTAAGGTAGTTAATGCTAATCTTTTAAATATTATTAAAAAAGACCCTAATGCTTTCACTTTTGGAAGACAATGTTATGGTAAAAAATGTGGTGATTCTAATTATTGTTTTGTCCACAAAAGAAATAATCCTCACGGTGATTTTAATAATTCATTATCACTTCATTTAAAAGAACACTTTATTAAGATGTTTAAAACTTTTAATTAATTAAAAAGAATATTAATTATTAATTATTAATTATTAATTATTAATTATTTTATGTTTTTTTATTACAATAAATTAGTAAAGTAATAAAAGTAATAATAAAATAATAAAATTATTGAATTATAATAAAAGACTAACCGGAAAAAGTTAAAATACAAAATTAAAATAGTAAAACAATGAATAATTTTAACGCAAGTATTTTAGTATTATTTGATAATATTAATGAAAAAACACAAGAAAAAGATGCTACTAAAAAAATATTAAACAATACAGTCTTAGAAAAACAATACTTAGCATATTACTTATACCGTATTTGGATGAAATATAAGAAATTAATAATTAAAGTCAATGGTAAAACCATCTATGAAGAGGTGTTAAAACATATGGAAATACCAGACAAATATTTTAAATTGGATATTGTTTATCCTATGGCAGATAAAATGACCAATAAAGAAAGTAATTTAGATAAAATAATATTAAAAATATTAAAACAATTTAATGAATGTGCTCAGGTCTATGGACAACCTGGAAACCAAGGACCTAAAGATAAAGATTATGATAAATTATCAGAATTAGTTGAATACAAAACAATAGAAAATATTATTCAAGACATTATTCAACTTAAAATATTATTACCTAATTTAAGCAGACCCGCATCTAGATATGATGTTTGGGGAGTTGTTAATGATATGCTACCTAGTAATGATATTCTTTAATCTAACTTTTTACATAAATTTACCAGGTAAGGTATCAATATCATATAAATTAACTTGTCTTTCTATATTCATTCGGTGGGCATCTTTATAACTTTTTTGTAAGAATTGGATTAAATCTAAATTAATTTCTTCAATATAACCTTTTAAATAATTATCATAATTAATCATAGATATTTGAGCATTACCTTCATTCTTAACTGCTTGGTCTGATATTTCATTTTTAATACATTCAATTGGATTTTTAATAAAATAGGCACTATATTCACGGTGATTATCATTATCTACTAAATCTAATTTAAACTTACCTTGAACATTATCTTTATTTGATAACATTTGTAAATCACTGAATTTTTCTAATTCTTTAATTACTTTATCACTATTAATAATTAAACTTTTTACTTCATCTACTTTTTTTTGTATTTTTTCTTTTTCCTTATTTTGGGTGGTATTTTCATCTTTATTATTTAAATCATTAGTCTTTTTATTATTTCTATCTTTACTATCAC
>Ga0255769_10005439_pt1 | contig 11956 bp, 19 predicted proteins | sample 041ome_9_FD_179637 | JGI IMG/M metagenome (GOLD analysis project Ga0255769, IMG submission 179637) | Coastal salt marsh microbial communities from the Groves Creek Marsh, Skidaway Island, Georgia - 041413US metaG (version 2) | ecosystem: Environmental > Aquatic > Marine > Intertidal zone > Salt... | reverse complement strand
CATAAAGATTATGATTATGGTATCCTTATTTGTGGTACGGGTCAGGGTATGGCAATGTGTGCCAATAAGCATACTGATATAAGAGCTGCCCTGTGTACAGATGCAAATATGGCAGAGCTTGCTAGAAGTCATGGCGATTGTAATATACTCTGCATGGGAGGTCGTATAACATTACCTTATGTTGCTATAGAAATGTTAGAAGTATTTCTTAGCACAGACTTTGAAGGTGGTAGACACGAAAAAAGAATAAAAAAGTTTAGTATCTAGGTTGACAGTTTCTCATCCTGTGCTATATTAATAGTATAGTTAAAAAGGAGAGAATTTAATGAAAAAGAAAATACAAATTACTGCGTCAGTAAAAGAAGATAACAAAATAGTTGAATATGAAACTGGTAAGTATGATTCAATAAGTTCTGCAGAAAAAGATTTATTAAACATGATGGATAATACTCAATCAACTGGTGATGTAAAAGATATTAAACTTGTTGCTGCCTCATATAATGTTGTTGAATGTTTCAAAGATGAATATAATTCTTACAAATATTCACAAGATGAGATGATTTAGGTTGACACATTCTATAAAGATGCTATTATATGTATATAGTTAGAAACAAAGACATAAATGGAGAGATGAATGTCATATGTATTAGTTAAGAACGGTAGTTATAGGAATCAAGCAGTAGAAAATACTGTATTTCCACTAATTAAAAATTTCCAAACAAAAAAAGGCGGTGGCGGATTTGTTACTGTTGATGGTAGTTGTAGATTTGGTAGTGAAGCAACTAAAATTAGAGTTGCACTAAACACTCCTACTGATATTCAGTTTGTAGAACAAGATAGTTATGCAAAACAAGAAGGTGCAAAAGCAGAAGTGGTTGCTAAGGCAGAACCTAAATTTACTGCTGAACAAGATGCACAAAGAATTTCAGAGATTGCTACACGTTTTGAGATATTAGATCAAATGACTAAGAGTTTGATAAACAGTGATATTAGAGCTTTAATTGTTACTGGACCTCCAGGTGTTGGTAAGAGTTTTGGTGTTGAAGAAGAACTAAACAAGAGTAGTTTGTTTGGTGACATGTCTGGTGCAAAACGTAAGTATGAAGTTGTTAAAGGTGCAATGACTGCACTAGGACTTTATGCAAAGTTATATGAATACTCAGACAAAGGCAATGTACTAGTATTTGATGATTGTGATAGTGTGCTTATGGATGATCTTGCACTAAACATTCTTAAGGCGGCACTTGATAGTGGTAAGAAGAGAATGATTTACTGGAATGCAGAAAGTAATAAACTAAGAAGCGAAGGTATTCCTGATAAGTTTGAATTTAAAGGCAGTGCTTGTTTTATTACTAATATTAAATTTGAGAATGTAAGAAGTAAAAAACTGCAGGATCACCTAGAAGCACTACAAAGTAGATGTCATTACTTAGATCTTACATTAGATACTATGAGAGATAAAATACTTAGAGTAAAACAGATTGCAGATAAAGGTGACTTGTTTAAAGATTACAATATGAGCAAGGAACTACAAGCTGATATTATAAATTTTATTGCAGATAATTGTAACAAGTTCAGAGAAGTAAGTTTGAGGATGGCACTTAAGGTTGCAGACCTTTCAAAGATTAGTCCTAACAATTGGAAAATACTTGCTGAAAGTACTTGTATGAAACGAATATAATTGAATTGAGCCACGTTTACTCTCTCCTCTCTCTCTCCTCCAAACGTGGTTCATTTACTAGGACGGGTAGTAAAACTACTCGTCCTTTTTATTAATTAAGGTAATACAATGACATATATAGTTAATGATAAATGTATAAATTGTAGATATACAGACTGTGTGGAAGTTTGTCCTGTAGATTGTTTTTATATTGGTGAAAACAGTGTAGTAATCAATCCAGATGAGTGTATTGATTGTGGCGTATGTGAACCAGAATGTCCTGCAGATGCAATAGTTCCAGATACTGATATGACATCTGAATTACAATACTGGTTAAATATTAATACAAAGTATAGTGAAATATGGCCTAACATTACTAAAAAGTTAGACCCTATGCCAGATGCAGATGCACTTAATCCTGCAAAAGGATATTCTCAAGATAAAACAAAAGATTTTAGTACAAAGCCTGGAGCAAAAGAATGCTAGTTTATACAATTGGTGACAGTTTTACGTATGGTGATGAATTAAACAATCCAAAAAAGGATGCTTGGCCTGTATTACTTTCAAATAAACTTGGAATGTCGTTAATTAATGAAGGTAGGTGTGGTGTTAGTAATGAATTTATTGTAAAGAAAACTATTCAAGCAATACCAAAATATAAACCTAATTTAGTTATAGTTGCTTGGACAAGTTTTGGCCGTGCTGAATTTTCGGATCAATATGGTGTATATGATATATGGCCTGGATGTAGTAGTCGTGTGTTCGATGAAGATCACAAATTACAGTATCGCAAAGAACTAATAAAATATATTACAGTTAATAACAATAACGAACATGACTATCGTCGCTGGTTAAGACAGGTTGTACTAACACAGAATTTCTTGCAAAATCATCAAATAGATTATATAATGTGTAATGTGTTTGATAATCAACATCGATTTGGTAAGTTTTACAAAGACAATCAAGGATATTATGAACTCATTGACCACACTAAGTTTGTAGGTTGGCCTAATGATGGATTTGTTGAATGGGTATATAATACTCCGCATGGTCCTGGCGGGCATCCACTAGAACAAGGTCATAAACAGATAGCGGAAAAGATATATGAAGCCTGCAATATTGCACGTTAAAGATGAAGTAAATGTAAAGATAGAAGGACTAGACTTGGATACTAGACGCAAGCTCAGTAATATGTTCAAGTATGAGATTCCTTATGCAAGATATTTGCCAGCAGTAAAACTAGGACGATGGGATGGTAAAAAGGCATTCTTTCAGTTAGGTGGTAGTACTTATATTAATTTACTTCCTCATATATTGCCAGTGCTTGAGCAACAGGGTTATGATGTCACATTAAATGACTTACGAGAATATGAAACAGACTTTCAGTTGGAGCCAGTGCATGAAGATAGTTTTTCAGATATATTATGGCCTGAAGGACATCCAGTTGCAGGACAACCAATAAAACTAAGAGACTACCAAGTGGAAACTATAAATGGTTTCCTAAGTAATCAACAGAGCTTACAGGAAATTGCAACTGGTGCAGGTAAAACATTAATGACAGCAGCACTGAGTAAAAGTATAGAACCTTATGGTAGAAGTGTAGTTATTGTTCCTAATAAAAGTTTAGTTACACAGACAGAAGAAGACTATGTAAACATGGGATTGGATGTTGGTGTTTATTATGGTGAACGTAAAGAATTTGGTAAAACACACACTATCTGTACTTGGCAAAGTTTGAATATATTATTAAAGAATACCAAGAATAGTGTAGCACCAATTACCATAGGTGAGTTTTTAGAAGATGTAGTGTGCATTATGGTTGATGAAGTACACATGGCAAAAGCTGATGCTCTTACAACATTGTTGACAGGAGTCATGTCACATATTCCTATCCGTTGGGGACTAACAGGAACAGTTCCAAAAGAGAAGTTTGAAAGTGTAGGAATAGTTTGTAGTATCGGTCCTGTGATAAATCAAATTAGTGCTAAAGAATTACAGGACAAAGGTGTACTTGCTGAATGTCATGTAAACGTAGTACAAATGATTGATACAGTGGTTCACACAAACTATCAAAGCGAACTTAAATACTTATTAGAAAATAAAGACAGATTAGACTATATAAGTAGTTTATGCAATAGCATAAAAAACACAGGCAATACACTAATACTTGTTGATAGAATAGCGGCAGGTAATGAACTGGTAAGTCGTATACCGGATAGTGTGTTTGTATCAGGGAGTACAAAAGGTGCAGATAGAAAAACAGAATATGACGAGGTATCAACTGCTACAGGAAAGGTTATCATTGCAACCTACGGGGTGGCGGCGGTGGGGATTAACATTCCTCGTATTTTTAATCTTGTGCTTATTGAGCCTGGTAAGTCTTTTGTTAGGGTTATCCAAAGTATTGGACGTGGAATCCGAAAAGCAAAAGACAAAGACTTCGTACAAATCTGGGACATAACCAGTACTTGCAAATTTGCAAAAAGACATTTAACAAAACGTAAAGCATTCTATAAGGAAGCAAACTATCCATTTACGGTTGAAAAAGCCGATTGGAATATATAAAGGAATAAAGTATGGCAAAACAATATCAAATCGCAGTCCATGAACCTAAATTTTCAAAGACAAGTATAGGTAAGAAACCCTCATTATGTAAAATGAACAAACATAAAAGAAGATCACATAAGATGTATAGAGGACAGGGTAAAAGATAATGGCAAAAGACCAAGCAGGAATTCCTGATCCTGGGAGTATGATGTGGGAAAACGGCATCTATTATATGGCAGATGGATTTACATTTGAATCTACCAAGCCAATAGTACAATGGATTATAGAAAAAAATCTATTACCTTCAAAACTAAGACCCAAAGAACTTACACTTATTATTAATAGTCCAGGAGGCAGTGTTCATGCAGCATTCGCTCTCATAGATACAATTAAAGGTAGTGCTATTCCAATAAAAACTGTTGGGCTAGGATTAATTGCAAGTTGTGGTGTTCTTACATTTATGAGTGGTACAAAGGGCAGACGTATTATTACTCCTAACACAAGTATACTATCTCATCAGTATAGTTGGGGAAGCAGTGGTAAAGAACATGAACTGTTTGCGAGAGTACGTGAGTTTGAATTAAGTACGGAACGAATGATAGCACATTATAAAAAATGCACAGGTATGACAGAAAAAAAGATTAGAGAACTATTATTACCTGCAGAAGATGTGTGGCTTAGTGCAAAAGAAGCAGTAAAGTATGGTATTGCTGATAGTATAAAAGAGGTATATTAATATGAGAATACTAACATTAGAAAATACAGCGTATGAGATGAATGATATACCTGATGAAGTAGATGATTTAAGGTTTGCAATTCTAGATAATAGTAATCCTGCTGATCCAGATTATTTTTTTATTCCACTTATATTTTTAGAAAGTTTCAATAGTCCTGCAGTGGTATTAGAGATAGGAAAACATAAAATTCGTATGCCTGTTGATTGGAAAATATTAATTGGCGATAGACATATTGGCGATTTAGAAATGTTAAACTTTAGTAGTTTAAATGACAGGGGGTTCGAAGCATTTCTTTTTAATCCTATAGGAGACTTTAGACATGATTATATGCCTGTAAATATAGTGGATATTTATAGTGATGTAAAATGGTTTTTTCCTAAACTTAAACAAGGACAAATACTTGCAATACCCATTGAGACCGGTGTGGAAAACCCCAAGTGCGTCTACTGTGCGAAAGAGATTAATAAACAAAACGAAATTGTTAGCATTGATAGAGCCTGGTAGAATTACAAGAATAGATTATAGAAAATTTACTTGGAGTGCATATGTAAACTATCAGACTACTCGTAAACAACTTGCTGGTATAGAAAATGTCTATAGTAGAGTAGTAAGGTATTTAGAAAACAGGACAGGACACCAAGTGACAATTGAAGACAGAACATTTGTATTAGAATTTGAGAAACTTGACGATGCACGTATGTTTATGTTAGCATTTAGTGATATTATAATTGATGAAGGTATTCGTTTTGATTAAATGTTATATAGACTATAAAAAAGGAAGTGGTGGCCACTTTTTAAGACATTTTTTAGACCCCCAGATTCAAAAAACACAAGCAAATTTTTGGGTAGATAAAGAATATCATCCTAAAGAGGGAGGAGGTGATAACAATCTTGATGCTTATCCATATAGTAGTGACAGTGTTATATCGTTTGGTAATAAGTATCCAAAAATTTTTACTATAGGGTTAGGCCCAACTAACATCGTAGAATTTATAAAGGTTATGGTTTTAATTAATCTTAAAAATAGACACACACCTATTGATAATTTCGACAGTATTATCACAGATATACAATTAAATAACTTAAATTTATTTGATACATCTAGTGTATCTTTTATGATCAATTATGAGAATTTATTTGTCTTAGATGTATTAAAAAAGTTATATACAGACTTACATAATACTCCTGTTCCTGAACACAAAATATCTTTCTTTAAAAGCTATAAACAAAAACACGATAAAGTTTTTAATAGTTGGCAATATAAAGTGATTGAAAAAATATGTCTATTTGAGTATAATAATAATGTAATAGAGAGTTTATCTGGTAAGATACGTGGTTGGGGTATTGATCAAATAAATCAATATAATTGGCAAGAATTTTTAGAAGAAAAGTTATGTCTGACAAATTACCATTAAATACAGTACTGGCCGCTATAGATAAGAAAGATTATAAATTTTATGATCGCCTTACACCAGAACATCAAAAACAATTATCACCATTCTTACTCAATCGTTATGTAAGTCTTGTAAAAGGTACAAATGAATTACAAGCATATTATCTTATGGCTGGCAATCAACGTGTAAATTGTACATATTTTGAACTTGCAAAACATCCTAAACTTGTGTGGCAACTATTATGTACAGTAAGTCCGGGCATGGGTACACAGTTTCATCAGTGGGTAGGACATAAAAAGAAAGACAAGAACAATTCGAGCAAGCGTCGTAAAGATGTAGAACGACTACATCCTCATGCAAAAAGTGATGAACTAGATATGTTTTGTGAGATGTACACAGACAAAGATCTAAAAGAAGTAGCAAAATTATATGGTGATTAATGTATTTCAAATGTATAGAACATTACAAAGAGCATAAAAGCATACGTATTAGTATGAATAAAAATATTAATAGTGGCATTATTGCTAAACATTATTTTTATTTTGATAAAGACATAAAGTTTATTAATGTTCCTAAATGTGCAAGTACTGCTATTAAACAATATAAACCTACTCTCACAAATAAGTTTGTTGTTATTAGAGAACCCTATAGTAGATTGCATAGCTGTTTTAAACATGTTTTAGAATTTGAAAACATTTCAATGGAAGATGCTATATCTTATCTTACAAATGTAAAGTTAATAGAAGACCTAAAAGTTGCCAATGCAATGATGCATTTTATTCCTGCAAGTTTTTTTATTGAATGCAGTAAAATATTTTGTAATGACCCTTTTGATGTTTTTAAATTAGAAAGTTTGCAATTCAAACAAGCAAATATAAACACAGTAACGAAACATGATAATATTATATCCGATTGGATAAGTTATAATAAAGAATTTATACAAAACTTTTATAAAGAAGATATAGAGTTGTATAATGCAAATGAATGAATTTATAGAAATAATACAAGATGGTATTATAGATTTAAAAAAAGGATGACTATATGACAAGCAAATATCTAAATTATAATAAGTGGGATAAACTAGAAGCAGTAATGCTAGGTGATTGCTATAGTGCTGATTTCTTCAGGAGTATGCCTAATAGTAGTGTAAAAGCAAATCTACAAAGGATAGCAGATGAAACACAAGAAGATTTACAAAACTTTGAAACTGTCCTCAAACAATTTGGTTGCGAAGTAATTAGACCAATAATAAATCCTAGAGATAAAATTACAGATTTTTTAGAACAAGATGGTAGCATACGAGGTAGTATGGGTGTACCAAGAGCACCTCTAACACCTAGAGATGGCCAACTCGTGGCCAGTGATAAACTTATTGCTTGTAACGGAGATCATTTTAGTATTATTACAGCATTAAGAAAATATGATAATGAAAATATTGTAAATTTAAATAAATTATATTTTAACGCTGATGACGATTATCAAAATATCTTTCCTATTGATGCCCCAGCTATGACTGTTGTAGGCAAAGACCTTTATATAGATATATTTGATTTAGACAAGGATAAATGGCAGTTTGCAAGTGAATGTATAGATCGTGCAACTGGTTACAAGTTTAGAAATTACTTTTTAGATATAGGGGGCCACAATGACGGATCATTTCATACAATAAAACCTGGAGCAATAATTAGTTTAGAAGGCGTACAGCAATATAAGGATACTTTTCCAGGATGGGATATTTGTTACTTGCCAGATCAAAGTTGGTCCAAAATAACTGCTTTTACAAAGCTAAAACAAAAAAACGGTGGTAAATGGTGGTTGCCAGGTGAAGAGGAAAATAATGAATTTACACATTTTGTAGAAACTTGGTTACAGGATTGGGTAGGCTATGTAGAAGAAACTGTATTTGATGTAAATGTATTAATGCTAGATGAACACCATTGTTGTGTATCAAACCCTAATAGTGATCAACTGAATAATTTTCTCCGAAAACATAATATTGAACCTGTTTATATTCCTTGGAGACATAGGTACTTTTGGGACGGAGGTTTACATTGTATTACATTAGACTTAAAGAGAAATTCAAAACAAGAGGATTATTTTGAATTACGAAACAAATAAAATAGTATTTGTTTGTTATCCTCCCGGTGCTGGTGGCAAATTTTTAATAAATTGTTTAGGACTTAGTGATAGTGCAGTCCTACAACATCAAAATTTAATTAACTTTACAAAAGAACAAAAACAAAAATATCTTTTTAACCAAATTACAAACTACAAGAAAACAGATGCATGGGGTGATTTAGGCCTTGGTTGCAATCAACTATTAGGAGATTTAGAACTTACTGGTACTTTAGAACATGGTGCAATATTAGGTATGTTAGAAGTTGGATTGCCTTTTAATGATACTGGTATAAAATTAAGTAACCAAACTAATAAAGATTTCTTTTATGTATGTCATGATGAAGATGTTAGAGCAACAAATATGAAAGTATTTCCTAATGCTAGGCAAATACATTTTATTAACAACAAAGAATTTTTAAACAAGAGACACGACTATAAAAATTTTATTGATATAGAATGGAAAGCACAAACTAATTTAATTTGGAACACTGGCTGGTATGAAAGCATAGACTTGACTGTTTTGGGTATAGAACAGATGTATAATGAATTAAAGTATACTGACTTTGATAGTGTATGTGAATGTATCAAAGAATATTATAAACTATGGATACAAAAAATAAGATGAATCAGCAGTTTACAGAAATAATAAAAGATGCTATAATAAATCGTACTATGGAAAGTAAAGATTTTACATGTCAATATTGTGGCAAAGCATATCGTAAAGAGAGTACTCTTGCGGCACATTTGTGTGAACCTAAACGTCGTGCCCAACAAGAAAATGAACCCGGGGTCAAACTAGGCATGACTGCTTACTTGCGTTTTTATGAAATGACTCAAGGAAGTGCAAAGTTTAAAACATATGCAGACTTTAGTTCAAGTCCTTATTATAATGCATTTGTAAAGTTTGGTAGACACATGGTAAACATACGTGCTATCAATACACAGAAGTTCATAGATTATGTAATTAAGAGTAATAAGAAACTAGACTACTGGTGTAAAGATGCAGTATACCAAGAATACTTATTCGAACATTTACGAACAGAAGCAACACAGGATGCACTTGAGCGTAGTATAAAAACTATGGAAACCTGGGCTGAGTCTAAAGAAAGTGTTTTCAATCATTACTTCTGTTATGTTAATAGTAACGTTCTTGTAAAAGATATTACTTCAGGACGAATAAGTAGCTGGATAATATTCAATTGTAAGACTGGCCAAAATGCACTTGACAAACTAAGCACAGAGCAGATTGAGATGATCTTTCCATATATTGACCCAGATTTTTGGAAGCGTAAGTTTGTAGATTATTTTGCTGATACAGAATGGGTAAAACATATTTTAAAAGAGGCAGGATTATGATATATGTAAATGGAGATAGTTATTCATTATCATACCCTAATGGAAAAAACTACGGAGATTATTTAAGTGAATATTACAATGAAAAACTATTGCATAAAGGTATCCCAGGAAGTAGTAATAACAGAATATTCAGAACAACTACAAGAGACATTTTAAAATTAAAAAACCAAAATATTACTAATGTAAAAGTTGTTATAGGATTAACATTTATATTTAGAACAGAGATATGGATAGAAAATCATGGTATAGAAACTTGGACTAAATTTGAATTTGACGATGGAGAGTTTGCAAGTTTTCAGGCGGCAAACAATTCTGACTGGTGGACAAAAGGACCAAGGACCAAATTGCCTAGTATAGCACAACCATATAAGAATTATTTTAAAGAATGGATGATATCAAACCCTGCTGATGGACTAGTTGTTAACACAATTTATGAAGCAAGTTTGCTTAAAAATTTATGCGAGAATCTAGGTTATAAATTTATAATTTTTTGGGCGGCAGATAGTGCAGAAGACACGGCTCGTATAGATCCAACAATGGATGCAATAAAAGAATTCAGTAATGAGTTTAATGAAACCAATAGCATTGATTTGTTTAATTTCAGTTTTGTAAAACATTATTTTGATTTGGGTTATAAGCCATATGACTTTAATGAATATGGCAAACACGGACATCCTGATACTAATGTACATGAAATTTTTGCAAAAAGGTTGTATAATATATTTGAAGGAACACAATAATGTTTGATATGCCAGATGTAGATATAGATTTTGCTGATAGAACACATTTACTTCAACATATAAAAGGCATCGGAGCAAGACTAGAAAATGGTAATAAGCATAACACTGGTGTATACTTTAATAAAATTCCATATGCACATGATGGGCTTGCAACAATGGATCATAAGAATGCAGAAAAGTTGGGATACTTCAAATTAGACTTACTTAACGTAAATGTTTATCAACATATTAAAAACGAACTACACCTAGTAGAGATGATGCGAGAACCTAATTGGCAATTACTACATAATAAGGACTTCTTTGAACAGTTAATTCATGTAGGTAAGCACTTCGAAACAATGGCAAGAATGCCTGAAGACATTACAAGTATACCTCGTATGGCAATGTTCCTAGCTGTGATACGTCCTGGGAAAAGGCACTTAATAGGAAAGACATGGCGTGAAGTTGGTGAAACTATCTGGGAAAAAGCAGGACATGATAGTTACAGTTTTAAGAAAAGTCATAGTGTCGCCTATGCACAATTAGTTGTGGTACATATGAACATATTGGAGGAACAAAATGAAAAATAATTTAGAAAGAATGCAAGAAATACAAGAAAGTCTTACAAAGCATATAGATTCAAACATTAAAGATGAAGACGATCATATGTATATGGCAACTATGCTTCTTAAACATTCACTTGTGCTATATAAAGGATTACTAACTGACGATCAAATAAAAAGTATGTTGGGCCATGTAATAGATACTATAGAACAAGACTTTTCAGGTTATCAACCTACCAAAAAATCAAAAAAGACAATGCATTAAAATATATTGCTAAAAAATAATAAGTTATAAAATGAAGACACTGATCTAAAACATTAATCCACCACCAAGTGACAGATCTTGGAGCAATTTTGAAATAATTATTAATTTTATGTTTGCAATAATCTATTTGCCAATGAATAAAGTAATCTATTATTGTACATAATATTGCAGGTATTGCAGGAACAAAAAGTCCAGAAATGACTAGTGTTGACATTCCATGATGCAAATAGTGCTCGTGGGCGTTTCCTAAGTAACGGCTTTTATTAATGTTACGAAGTTGACTTTGCACACCAAGATCTACAATGGCATGCTTAATTAAAAGCATTAGTAAAAATTCCATATGTTATTTAACTTTTTTTACCAATTGTATATTGCGTCGCTTGCTTCTCTTTTTTGCAAGATCTGCTATACTAACACTAGGACCTCGAACAACTTCTGTGTCTTTTATATTAAATGTTATAAGAAACCTACTAAAGGAAAAGAAATCTTTTTTTAGAAATAAATTTATTGGGATAGTTCTATTAGATTCCCACCACCAAACATCACCTAGTTCTAAAAATAATCCTTTTAATGTATTATCTATTTTACTATAGTCAT
>Ga0255769_10005432_pt1 | contig 11968 bp, 12 predicted proteins | sample 041ome_9_FD_179637 | JGI IMG/M metagenome (GOLD analysis project Ga0255769, IMG submission 179637) | Coastal salt marsh microbial communities from the Groves Creek Marsh, Skidaway Island, Georgia - 041413US metaG (version 2) | ecosystem: Environmental > Aquatic > Marine > Intertidal zone > Salt... | reverse complement strand
TTGCATTTTTCATTGCCAACATTTTTGCTGCTTGCTCACATGCGCTGTTTTCAATAACAGCATGATAAATTAGCGACTCAATGTATCTTGTCATCAAGCCTTCCAATAACTCTTGAGCCTCTGGCTCGTAAATATAGTCCCAGTGAGTGGTGGTTAGCTCATCATTTGCCTCGGCTGGTAGGGGAATTAACTGCTCAACCTTGGGTTCTTGCGTCATGGTATTCACAAAGCCGTTGCCGCACAGATAAACCTGATCAATTTCACCGCTTCTATGTAAATCCAAAACCGTTTTAGTGAGCCCGATTAGCGCATCAGGATCTGGTTTGTCACCAAGTTTCTGTACATTTGCAACCACTTCTCCACCAATGGTTTTGAAAAAGCTTGCTGCTTTTAAGCCAATTAATGCAAAATTTGATTCTATGCCCTGAGCCTTTAGTTCCGCAGATTTGCTGATGACTTGCTTAAACAGATTAATATTGAGGCCACCGCACAATCCCTTATCAGAGCTAACCACTAAAAAGCATGCTTTTTTGGTTTCTCGATGCTCATAAAAAGGATGTGAATATTCAGAGCTTGAATTAGCAATATGAGAAATCACTTCTTTGATTTTCTCTGAATAGGGTCTCCCAAGCTGCATTTCGTTTTGTGTCTTTTTAATTTTACTTGCGGCTACCATTTCCATGGCCGAAGTAATTTTTTGCGTGCTTTTGATGCTCGCAATCTGCTTTCTTACTTCTTTGGTATTGGCCATTAGTTATAAATTAAAATGTTTGAGTTTTCTTAAACTCTTCTACAAGATCTGTGAACTGTTTTTCAATGTCATCATTCCAGTCACCCGTATCATTGATGCTCTTCTCAAGATCTGCTTTTTCAGATGTGAAGTAGCTGTGTAGTGCTTCTTCAAAGCTACCAATTTTTTCAACCTCGACATCATCCATGTAACCCCTATCAGCAGCAAAAATACTTAAAGACTGTTGCGCGACACTCATTGGGGCATACTGTTTTTGCTTGATCAGCTCGGTAATCCTTATTCCTCTAGCCAACTGGGCTTTCGTGGCATCATCTAAATCTGATGCAAACTGAGAAAAGGCAGCTAACTCCCGATACTGAGCCAAGGCGGTTCTAACCCCGCCACTAAGTTTTTTCATAATTTTGGTTTGGGCTGCTCCACCCACTCTGGAGACAGATATACCTGGATTAATTGCAGGTCGTATTCCCGAATTAAATAAATCAGTTTCCAAGAAAATCTGGCCATCGGTGATTGAAATTACGTTTGTGGGAACAAAGGCCGACACATCCCCCGCCTGTGTTTCAATGATAGGCAGCGCGGTTAAGGATCCCGTTTTACCCTTCACCTTTCCGTTTGTGACTTTTTCTACATAATCAGCGTTGACCCTAGCGGCTCTTTCTAAAAGTCTTGAGTGTAGGTAAAAAACATCTCCTGGATAGGCCTCTCTACCTGGAGGTCTTTTTAATAGAAGTGATACTTGTCTATATGCAACCGCTTGTTTAGAAAGGTCATCGTAAACAATCAAAGCATCCTCTCCTTTGTCTCTGAAATATTCTCCCATTGAGCAGCCTGAATAAGCTGAAAGATATTGCATGGGAGCAGGGTCAGATGCAGAAGCTGAAACGATGATTGTGTGATCTAAAGCCCCATGCTCCTCAAGCTTTTTAACAACGTTAACAACGGTTGATTGTTTTTGGCCAATTGCAACATATATGCATTTAATACCGGTACCTTTTTGGTTGATGATTGCATCAACGGCGACAGCGGTCTTGCCGGTTTGCCTGTCACCAATAATTAACTCTCTTTGTCCCCTGCCAATTGGAACCATGGCATCAACAGCTTTTAAACCAATTTGCACGGGCTGGTCAACTGACTGTCTTGCAATAACCCCTGGAGCGACAACCTCAACAGGAGCGGTGGTTTCGGTTTTAACTTCACCTTTTCCATCAATAGGATTTCCAAGAGCATCCACCACTCTTCCAAGCAAGCCCTCTCCAACAGGAACCTCTAAAATTCTGCCAGTACAAACCGCTTTTTGGCCCTCAATTAAACCAAGATAGTCACCCAAAACCACGGCGCCAACAGAATCTTGTTCAAGGTTGAGAGCCAGCCCCAACACCCCGTTTTCAAACTCTATAAGCTCACCATACATAACATCGCCCATGCCATGAATTCGAACAATGCCGTCAGACACGCTAACGATAATGCCTTCATTTTTTCTTTCAGCAGAAAGATCAAGGCCTGAAATTTTTTCCTTTAATACGCTGGAAATTTCTGATGGATTTAATTGGCTCATTTTTTCACCTTAAAAATTTAATTGGTTTACTAATTTTTTAACCTTTCCCCTTATGGATAGGTCCAGAGTCTCATCTCCGATTTTGATAGAAAGCCCACCCATGATTGATGGATCCTCTAAAAATTCAATGTTTGAACCCTCTCCGTGTTCTGCAAGGAGTTTTTTAACAATCATTTGTTTGTTGTCCTCAGAGGGTTGGTTGGCAACATTAACAACTATGGAGCTGGTATTGTTGTGTTCTTCTAATAATTCTTGATAGCTTGTATTGATTGCCGCAATTAGATTCAGCCTTTTGTTTTCCGCAAGAAGCTCTAACAACCTTACCGAAAGATCCCCAATTTCATTGTCTACCAATTCAATTATGGTTTTAGCAATCTGTTCTTTGGATTGCTCGGGGTCTTCGATCAGATTGTCGACCTCGGCTGTTAGAGATAATGAAGATAGCAAAGCTAGGTCTTTGGCAACCAATTCATGATTCCCTACATCCAAGGCTGCTGCAAAAATGGCTTTGGCATAAGGCCTTGCAAGTGGGGATAGTTCAATCATTCTTTATAACTCTGAGGCTGCTTTTTTTAGCAGGTCTTGATGTTTTTCTGGGCTAATTTCATCTCCCAGTATTTTTTCAGAAGTTTCTATAATAAGCTCTGACATTTTTTGTCTGAGCTCTTCTTTGGCTTTATTTACATCATTTTCAATGGTTTTTGATGCTGAAGATAAAATTTTCTCTGCCTCAACCTCTGCTTTGGCTGTTGCATCCTTTACAATTTGAGAAGCCCTAGAATTAGCTTTTTCTAATATTTCAGCGGCCTCAGCCTTTGCTTTGTTCATTTCTTGGTCAAAAGCAAGTTGGGCCTCTTCAAGTGAATCATCCGCTTTTTTTGCCGCCTCTAAGCCATCAGCTATACGCTTTTCTCTCTCTTCCATAATCGCAATGATTGGCGGCCACACATACTTCCAACAAATTGCTACAAAAATAACAAATGCTAAAGTTTGGCCTAAGAGTGTTGCGTTAATATTCATCTTCTATTTAGGCAGCAAACATTAGGTATAAACCCAAACCCACGCCAATCATTGGAACAGCATCAACAAGACCCATCACAATAAAAAGCTGAGTTCTGAGCATTGGAATAAGTTCTGGTTGACGGGCTGCGCCTTCTAAAAACTTGCCGCCCAATACGCCCACACCGATAGCCGCACCAACAGCGCCCAAACCAATCATAAGACCTGATGCTATATATATAAGTGATTGTTCCATTCTTTTCTCCTAAAAATTAAAGACCTAATGGTCTTCTGTTTCATGCGCCATTGCTAAGTAAACAATGGTTAGCACCATAAAAATAAAAGCCTGTAAGGCTAAAATCAAAATATGAAAAAGGGCCCATATTAAATGTAGACCCACGCCAAGTAAACCTATTGAAATAGAGCTAAAGGTTAACATTAAAGCTATTAAAATAAATATCATTTCGCCCGCATACAAATTGCCAAATAAGCGCAAGCCGAGTGATATGGGTTTGGCTATTAAATTTACTCCCTCTAATATCAAATTAACTGGCATCATCCATTTACCAAAAGGATGAAGTGTTAGTTCGGCTAAAAAACCCTTGAGTCCCTTGATTTTAATGCTGTAAAAAATAATTAAAACAAAAACAGCCAGCGCCATCCCCAGAGTAATGTTAGGATCGGTGGTTGGAACCACTTTAAAATAAGAGTCCTTGGAGTTTTCTACCATGCCTGTTGCCTCTGCAACCTGGCTTGCAAGAGTGGGCAAATAATCAACAGGAACCAAATCCATTAAGTTCATCAAAAAAACCCAGACCAACACGGTTAATGCCATGGGTCCTATTAAGTTATTTTTTGCTGAGGTGAATATGCTTTGGACGTTATCATTGACAAACTCTATACACATTTCTACAAAGTTCTGAATTCCAGTTGGAGCCTCGGTTGAAAGCTTGGGAATACCTAAACGAAACAAACCCACAAACACCAACCCTAAAAATATTGACCACCCCAATGAGTCAACATGAAATGCCAAAAAACCCATTTGATCAACCGCGCCAGGGTCACAAGTCCAACCATCCGGGGTTTTGCCGCACACCAAATTAGTTAAATGGTGTTGAATGTATTCTGCGCTTGTTTGTTCGCCAGATGTTGAAGCCATATTAAGCAGTAATTAGTTTTGGGTTAAAGGTGGTGTTTAAGTATACAAGTAGAAAGACTGCTATAAGGGTGTTTTCTGTAATAAATTTTAAACACATTATTGTAAAAATTATAAAAACCGACCACCTTAAAATAAAAGCAAGGTAGAGGTTCAAGGCTTCGCTTTGTGGTTGGTTTGCAATATAAATCGCTCCCGCCAACGCAAATAAATACCCAATAAAAATAGGTTGCGCAAACATGGGAAATATTACGATGGAAATCATAAGACCCGCAGCAGATAACCAGTTTTGTTTTAGAGTATTAATTTTTGACTTAAGTATGTTTTTTTACGGGGCTGATTATAAAAATTTATAGTCTTAAGGACAAGCTTAATTTTTCTTTAATTTTAATAATTTGCTGATAATTGATTCTCTTTCATCTTTCGAAGAGTATGAAATAGAAACCCTGCCTTTTGAGGCGGATTGTTGATCAATTTCTATTTTGTGGCCTATGCTCTCTGAAAGTTCTTCCTCTATGTTTAATAAGTCTCGATTTTTAGTTTTGGTTTTGGTTTTTGTAGAGCTCGGCTTGGTTGAGGTTGCGGCATCTTTAACCGTCATCCCCAAAGAAACAATTTTTTGAGCAAGCGCCTCTGCCTCATTGGGCTCCATGGATGCAAGAATTTTTGCATGCCCTTTTTCCAAATCACCAGAATACAAAAGATCTATTACAGATGGTGGGAGGTTTAATAATCTCATTGAATTGGCTACAGAGCTTCTGGCTTTTCCTGTAACTTCTGCGATTTTGTCTTGGGTTAATGAAAACTCTCTTTTCAGTCGATCATAGCCCCTGGCTTCCTCAATGGGGTTTAGATCTTCTCGTTGAAGGTTTTCGATAAGCGCAAGCTCTAAAGAGAGCTGATCCTCGGCCGAATCAACCATACATGGTGCGGTTTGAAGGCCGGCTTCTTTTGCTGCTCTTAAGCGCCTTTCGCCTGCGATCAACTCATATCCACCAGCGCCTGTTTCTCTTACCAGTATCGGTGACAAAATCCCATGCTTGGAAATAGACTGAGAAAGCTCGTTTATCTTTTGTTCATCAAATGACTGCCTGGGTTGAAAACGATTGGGTTTTATTTTGTCTAATTCAATTTCTTTGATGGTTTGTTTGTTTGGGGTGGCTACATCCCCCAAAAGGGCATCCAGGCCTGTGTTAAGTATTTTATCCGCCACTTTCGATCCTCCTAATAAGTTCGCCCGCCAGCGCCAAATATGCTTTAGCACCGAAGGATGAGGGCATGTACTGTATTGCCGACGTTCCATGACTGGGCGCTTCGGCTAATTTAACATTTCTTGGTATGAGGGTGTTAAAAACCAAGGCGGGGAAGTGTTTTTCTAGCTCCTCTGAAACCTCTTTTGCCAAATTGTTTCGCATATCAACCATGGTTCTAATAATGCCAAACACTCGATTGTCTGTTAAGTTTTTATTTTTAAGGGTGTTGATGGTGTTGATAAGAGAGGATATTCCCTCTAATGAATAATATTCACACTGAAGGGGTATAAGTGTTGCTGTAGCTGCAAAAAGAGACTCAAGTGTAAGTTGGTTTAGCGATGGGGGCGTGTCCATTATGATAAATTCGTATTCAAGGGGGTCTAGTTGTCTTTTTAGCTCGCCCTGTTTGCTTTCGTTTCTAATAAAAACCTCAAGCGCTATAAGGTTTTCGCCACCGGGTATGACATCGTAACCACTGGGTGAGCTGAGTATATGATCTTGTATGTCCAAATTTTGTGAATAAATTTGATAAAGGGTGTTCTCGTTTTTTGGTGTCCCAGCCGCTGTGCTCGCATTCCCTTGTGGATCAAGATCAATCAACAAAACTTTTCGTTTTGTAGCAGCAAGGGCGGCAGCAAGATTTACCGCGGTGGTGGTTTTTCCAACCCCCCCTTTTTGATTGGCTATGGCAATAACATGTTTCATTTTTGATTAATTTCTAGAATATGCCTATTGATGTTTTTGGTTTTAGTTTTGTGAATAGTATAAGAGTATTTTTTATCGTCCAGTTGAGCAACCTCTTCATCTATTTTTTCGAGGGCGCCCTTCATTAAAAGGAATTTTCCACCATCGGTCAAAAGGTGCTGCGCCATGTTGATTATTTTGGGTGCTGTTGCTAAAGCTCTGGCTGTTATGACATCAAATTTGTCTTGAGTTGTGGTGTGTGGGTTTATTGCTTTGTCTAAGACCCAGGCGTTTGTAAGTTTTAGGGTATTAATCATTTTTCTTATGAAATAAGCCTTCTTATTGTTTTTTTCAGACATGGTTACCAGGGCGCTAGGTTTTTTAATAGCAATGATTAAGCCTGGCAGACCCGCCCCGCTTCCGATGTCTAATATTTTTTGTTGAGGGTTTATGTGAGGAAGTATGGCTTCACAATCTAATACATCCAACGAAATTATTTCCTTTTCCGATAAGCGACCAACTATATTGTGTGCCCTGTTAAATTTTTGAATTTCTTTTACAAAAATTTTTATGGGTTCTTTGGTGTTGTCGTCGTTTTTAATTTGCTTACGCTCTTTCGAGTAGTTTGATTTTTTTAATATTTATAGCAATGAGGTTTGTTGCTGCTGGGGTTACGCCCTCTAGCCTGCTTGCTTGCCCCAGGGTTGCTGGCTTGTGCTTGTTCAGCCTTTCAATCACCTCGTTAGACAGACCTTTTATGTTTGAATAATCTAGCTCGCTCGGGATCTCTGTTGCTTCGTTTTTCTTGGAGCTTGCAACTTCTCTTTTTTGTTTTTCTATGTAGCCACTGTATTTAATTTCATTGGCCGCTCTTTGGAAAAATTTGTTTTTATCCTCCGAGATATTAAGAATTTTTTTTACCTCATCCGGGCCAAGATCAGTTCTTTTTAAAAGGTCTCTGCCTGTTGTTGGTTTGTTGTTTAGCTCTGTTTTGGTGTTTGTTATTTCTTTCAAAAACTCTTGATATGTTTTTTCTGTTTGTTGAAATTTTTCAAATATTTTATTATCTACAAGTCCTAGGGCGTGGCCCTTTGCTGTAAGCCGTTGGCAGGCCGTGTCTTGAGAGAGCATAAGCCTGAACTCTGCTCGGCTGGTGAACATTCTATAAGGTTCAGTAACTCCGTGAAGAGTTAGATCATCAATCAAAACACCAATATATGCTTCGCTTCTGTTAAATATTACTTCTGGTTGTTCCAAGATAGATTGAGCGGCGTTTATGCCCGCAACAAGACCTTGTGCCGCCGCCTCTTCATAGCCTGTTGTTCCGTTAATTTGACCTGCAAGATAAAGGTTTTTAATAAAGGTGGTTTCTAGTGTGGGTTTTAAAGATCTTGGGTCGATAAAGTCGTACTCAACCGCATAACCAAACTCTTCAATCTCACAGTTTTCCAGCCCCTTGATTGATTTAACAAAGCTTTCTTGCGCTTTGGTTGGGAGACTTGTAGAGATGCCGTTGGGGTACACAAGGTCTTTTTCTAAGCCCTCCGGCTCTATGAAAATTTGATGGCTATCCTTTTCACTAAATTTATTAATTTTATCTTCTATCGATGGGCAGTATCTTGGGCCTATTCCTGAAATTTGACCTGAATACATTGCTGATAAATGCGTGTTATCAGAAATGATTTTGTGTGTGTGTTTGTTGGTTCTCGTTATGTAACAGGATATTTGAGGAAGTTGTTTTGTTGGTGGTTGGAGCATAGACATTGATGGTGGGCTGGGGTCGCCTGGTTGTTCCTCCATGAGGCTTAAATCAATGCTGGAAAGTTTTATCCTGGCTGGCGTCCCGGTTTTAAGTCTGCCCATAGGTAACTTAAGATCATAAAGTTTTTTTGAAAGCGGTATTGATGTTTTGTCGCCAACTCGACCTCCTGCAAATTTTTCATCACCTTTAAACATAACACCATTCAAAAAAGTCCCTGTTGTCAAAATGGTTTTTGTTGAATATATCTTTTCTCCTGAGTTAAGCTCAACACCCATAATCGTATCTTTCTTAACCAAGATATCTACAACCTCACCTTCTATAATTGCTATGTTTGTTTCTGCTAAAATTTCCTGAATTGCTGTTTTGTACTTATCTCTATCGCATTGAACTCGAAGAGCCTGAACAGCAAAACCTTTTCTTGTGTTAAGGGTTCTTGATTGAATACCAGAACGATCTGTGGCAAGAGGCATGATGCCCCCCAAGGCATCAACCTCCCTGACAAGATGGGATTTACCCAAGCCTCCAATTGCAGGATTGCAGGACATCTGACCTATTGTCTCAATATTAAATGTGACCAAGCAACAACTTAGCCCCTGCCTATGAACAGCATGCGCCGCTTCAACCCCAGCATGACCGCCACCAATTACTATTACATCAAACATATATATAAGAATTTTATAACAACAATATATTATTGTTGTTATTATTAAGGGAGCTTTTTATGTTCATAAAGCCTTGCACCCTTTTGTTTAAGCAGAACTTAACAATTAATAAACTATGTAAAGCGTTACCTATAAACTGTATGTTTTTATCCAACAAACTGTGGATAAAAAAACTAAAAAATTTAACCACAAATTACCCACATTTTATCTACTTTCCTATGCAAAAATCTTTAAAAATATCACCAAGCAACTCATCCGGATACTTAATACCCAAGAACTCATCAAAAGAAGACCTAACCAACCTAAGGTCTTCAGCAGCAACATCTACATCTTTTTCATTGGAGATTTTTTTTATGCAATCATTCAGCGAAGAAAGAGCAGCGTTAAACAAAGCCAGATGACGCTCCCTAATAATAAAAGTTTTCTTTGAGGTATTTTTCTCTCTTTGTATAAAATCAAAAATCATTTTTTTTAATTTCTGAATCCCAGCGCCAGACTTGGCAGAAACCACACAATCATAACGCCCCACAGGGTTTTCTGCGTCTGATTTATTAAAAACCAATAAATGACTTTTATTAACCACCCTGGATTTAAAGCTTTCAGCCTGATTTTCTGTGGCATGATCCAAAACAACTAAAATTAAATCAGATTCTTGAATTTCTTTATTGGAGAGCGCAACACCCTCAGCCTCAATTAAATTATCAGTATCCCTGATACCCGCAGAATCAACCAGCTGCATATTTACACTGTTATAGAAAATTTCTGAGTCAATTAAATCTCTAGTGGTGCCTGGTACATTTGACACAAGCGCCCTCTCAAAACCCAGCACGCGATTGAAAAGAGACGATTTACCAGTATTTGGGGGGCCAAAAAACAAAACCCTACTCTTAGATAGTTTTTGTGTTGAGACCAGCGAGGAGTCAATTAAATCAACCAGAGAAGACTTAATTTTAATTAATCTATCTTCAACACATCCCTCATGAATAAAATCATAATCTTCATCAGAAAAATCAATACTACCTTCAACAAAAACCCTTAACTCATCAACCTCATCACCGAGGTTTGAAATTATATTGCTTAATTTTCCAGCAACAGCCTCTGAGGATAAAAGACTTCTATCAACATCTTCCGAATGAATAAGGTCCGCAACAGCCTCAGCCTCGTTCAACGAAAGTTTTCCATTTTCAAAAGCTATCCTTGAAAACTCACCAGGCTCGGCTTCTCTGAACCCCAAAGCCAAAAAAACCCCCGTTAAAGACCTAATAACCGAAAGCCCACCATGGCAAAACACCTCTACAGAATCCTCTCCGGTATAACTGCTTGGGCCTGAGTAAAAAACAACAGAGCACCTGTCTATTAACACCCCCTCCCAAACAACATCACGAAGAAAAACCTCTCTATATTTAAAAATTGGTTTATTTAGTAATTTGTTAAAAACCTCGCAACAACCCATTCCTGAGATACGAAACACGCCGATAGCAGATTGTGCTACTGGGGTTGCTAGAGCAAAGATCAAGAGGCCTACCTTTAATTGCCAGAATCTGACCCAGAGACATCAGAGGCACCATATTTTTTATACATAGACCTTTGTTGAACAAGAGAAATGGCACTATTTGCAACAGAGTACAGAACAAGGCCAGCCGGCATAATAATAAATATAGCGGCTATCATTACAGGCATAAACTTCATGATTTGTGCCTGAGTTGGATCCATCCCTGGTGGTTGCGGGTTTAGTTGTTGGGTTAAATACATAAGGGCTGCAAAAATTACCGGCAATATAAACAATGGGTCAGGTGCAGAGAGGTCCTGAATCCAAAAAAAGAATGACTCATGCCTAAGCTCAACGCTCTCCCGCAAACAAAAGAAAAACGCTATAAAGACAGGCATTTGAAGCAGCAATGGAAAACAACCACCGGCTGGATTAATACCCTCTTTTTTATAAAGAGCCATCATCTCTGTTCCCAGTTTAGCCCTATCATCTTTATACCTTTCCTGAATTTCTTTTAATTTTGGGCCAGCTGTCCTCATCTTCGCCATACTAGAAAAACCCTTAGCAGAGACGGGCCACAACAATAATTTAATTAAAAATGTCAACAAAATAATAGAAACACCCCAGTTTCCAACCACACCATTAATCATACCAAGAAGCATCATCAGCGGTTGAGCCAAAAACCAAAACCATCCCATATCTATTGTTAACTCTAAATCCGAAGCTCTCCCCATTAAGTCCGATCTAACTTTTGGACCAAGAAAAACCCTATGTTCAACACCAGATTTAATTTGACTAGCCTTAACCTCTCTCGAGATTGCCCCCATGACATATGTGTCTGATCCATTGGTTGGTGGTAAAGCCACCAAGGTTTGGACTCTATCAGCAGGGGTTATAATCGCAGCCATAAAGTACTTCTGTATAAAAGCAACCCATCCCCCGCGTTGAAAGTATTCTATCCCCTTGTCGATTGCCCTTAGTCTTGTGTTGGCATAGGGCTCATCCGGAGTATTAAAGGCCACGCCCGTGTAAGAGCTGTTTTCAAAAAAATTATCTCTAGAGTCTAGTGGCTTGCCTTCGGTTCTATACATTGCAACATAGGGGGTTGGAGTATCAGCTGATACTTCTCCAACCCAACTATCCTTAATCAACAGCTCATAATCACCGGTTTTTAAAGACACCATTTTTGATATTTTCCCATCACGAGAAATAAGCTCTATCGAAGAGGGTTTTATATCTACAACATCAAAACCGCCAACCTCTTCCGAAACAAAACCGCTATTTAGATAAAACTTAAAACCCGAAAGCAAATCAAAACCAAACAACCGCACGCCCTGAGACTCTTCGTTGTTTAAATATGTGTGTTCTTTTAATCTTGCTTGCCAAATCTTTCCAGAGGAAGGGCTAACCAAAACCTCTAATTTATCATTTTGGATTTGAATAAAATCATTTGATTCGCCTGGTGGCAGAAGCTTCTGACTATTATTTCGCTCTATAGATGTTGCCTCAGCAAACTCCTGCTTAATCTCTTTTTCCGCATTCCACGATAAAAACAAAACATATGACAAAACCGCAACCGAGCCTATGTATACATATCTCCAATTCATTTTTTTACCTCATCTATGCCGCCAGTTGACCATGGACCACACCTAATAAT
>Ga0255769_10005430_pt1 | contig 11978 bp, 8 predicted proteins | sample 041ome_9_FD_179637 | JGI IMG/M metagenome (GOLD analysis project Ga0255769, IMG submission 179637) | Coastal salt marsh microbial communities from the Groves Creek Marsh, Skidaway Island, Georgia - 041413US metaG (version 2) | ecosystem: Environmental > Aquatic > Marine > Intertidal zone > Salt... | reverse complement strand
CAGTTCGAGGCGGATGGCAGCAAAAAAGAACAACAAAAACACCAACAACCAGAAGGAGGCTTTGAAAGAGGCTGCTTTGACGTCCAACGGGGACGACATCATCGTCCCTTCTCCTTTGACGAAAATAGCGGACTTGCGGCCCGGGTGGATCGGAGACTGCTGTTTTAGAGTGATTGAAGAATCGAAAGAAGAAGAGGAAGAGGAGGATGAGGACGAAAAGCGACGCAAACAAACGCAACAACACCCGAACGCCTCGTCCTCCTCCAAGCAACATCAGAATTCTCGTCGTTTTAGAGAATTTCTCGTCGGGGATGTCTCTGGGAAGATTAAGTTTAGATGTAGCGAGAAGAGAGAAGGTGAGTCATCATCTCGTCTTTATTCTGTCATCTCGTCATCATCTCTCGTCGTCGTCGTCGTCCTCTTGTTTTGGATTTTGAGACGGGCAGACGGGCAGACAGACACCAACCGAAAGAGAGAGTTGATCCGCGCTTTTGAATCCTCCGAAAGATATTTTTCTTCTCAACTGACACCTGTTCTCTCTCTCTCTCTCTTTCTCTTTCAATACCACATCACATCACAAATCATCCTCAGCCGAAGCTTTAAAACAAAACGAAGCGTACCTTTTAAAAAGCGGGAAAATAGAAATGATCAGAGGCCAGATGCGACTGATGACGGATAGGATGACGTTCGAGAAGAGCGCGGTGACGCCTCTCGCGGACGAGGTAAACGAGCGGAGGGACGTCTGCGAGGCGAAAGATTGCGGCGAGTTGGATTTGAGCGCGTTGTTTTTCGATAGGATTCAATAGTAGAAGGGGGGGGTGCGACGCGGAGAGTCCGTCGTTTTGATTTTGTGTGTCGCATCTGCTCTCTAGCGTGTATGTAGTGTAATAAAACGCGTTGAATACGACGAGTTGAATATCTTTCTCTCAAAGGGAAAAGCAGCTTTTTACATCAACACAAATTGTACGCGCGCGTTCCCCGGGGCTTTCATCAAAATTATGAACCAACCAATCATCCAAGAACCAGGGGGAGAAGCATTTTCTGGTGGTGGTCAAATAGAACGCTACGTCCCACCGGAACCGTTTTGCGTCGTGTTCATAAAGCGCTCGTTCCCAATCCTTTCCTCTCAGTTCGAACGCGTCGGAGTTACCAATTGGACGTTAAACTTATCGAGCTTTGTTGGACGAGGGTACGCGGAGATTAAAGAGTGCGCATTGTGCGTCAACGGAGCGAACGGTACGAATTCATTCTTTTATAATAGTATCGTCATCCCGGAGTGAAAGAAGTATTAGTATTAGTATTAGTATTAGTATTGCGCGCGTTAGGGGAAATCATCCATCGAAAGTGGTTTCGAATGGCTTCGATTTCTGTCTTGGATTTTACTCAAAAATACGCGAGCGCTGACATTTTCATCTCTCTCTCTCACACACATACGCGCACAAAACACGCATTACACAGTGCTGGATCACTCGACTGCGCTCGCTTTGTACGTGAAAGGAAGCCGCGGGCGAACAGCAGAAAACGAACTGAATAATAATAACTTATGGGAATACCGAGGTTGCGTGACGTTATCGGAACCGTCGAACACGTTCAACTTGACGTGGCCGATCGACCCGGGCACTTCTCAATTTTACGAGGACGCTTCGATAGGCGTTTCTTTAGAACCACTCGAGGAGTGTTTACAAAAAGACGCCAAAATTAGTGGCAGTAAAGAGTTGTTCGCGCAGCGAGTCGCGTTAGATTTGTGGAACTTTTTGAAGAGTTTCACCAGCGGAAACGAGACGGAACATTTAGTCGTTCCGAGGAACGTTTTCGATAGTTGGTATCAAAAGTTTACGACAAAGTTTCGACGGGATCCGGATTTTTTAACCCGGAATGTCAACGTCGTTTGAGATGAGACTAAAGATATCAACCCAGTTAGAAGAGTAGTACTATAGAACAGACGTGTAAAGTTAGTTTTGAGCGCGTAGCGTTTCCCGCGACGAATAGGTGAATTTTCTCGTCGTCTCGTAGGTGTCTGTCCCTTTTCAAACTTCATAATCATCATCAAAAACATCAATACAATCAGATTCAAATGACGACCGAAACAGAATCAAAAAAGCCAAAAGCGATCATCTCCCCGTCGTTACTCGCGTGCGATTTTGCCAACATGCAATCGGAATCCGAGAAAGTCCTCTCGTTCGGCGCCGATTGGCTTCACTTGGACGTCATGGATGGCCACTTCGTCCCGAACTTGTCCTTTGGCGCTCCGGTCATTGAAAGCTTACACAAACACTTCCCGGAGGCATATTTCGACGTCCACTTGATGGTGACGAACCCGAGAGATTACGTAGAACCGATGAAAAAAGCTGGGTGCGACATGTTCACGTTTCACATCGAAACCTGCGCGAACATCGACGAAGCGATTGGTCTGTGCGAAAGCATCAAAAAAGGAGGCATGAAAGTCGGCGTGGCGATGAAACCGAAAACGAACGCGGAATCTATTTTCGCCTTAGCGGACGAGAATTTCGTGGACATGCTCTTAGTGATGACCGTGGAACCTGGGTTTGGAGGGCAAAAGTTCAACCCGGATATGATGCCAAAAGTGAAAGAGTTGCGCGAGAAGTATCCCGCGATGGATATTCAAGTCGACGGCGGTTTGAGCGCGTCGACGATCGGCATGGCGAGCGAAGCTGGAGCGAACGTCATCGTCGCTGGAAGTTCCGTGTTTGGCGCAAAGGATGTGAAAGGTGCGATTGATGTGTTGAGGCAAGCCGTGGATGCCGCTTAAACCATCATCAGAGAGAGAGAGAGAGAGTGAGAAGTTTAGTTTTAATAGAAGCGCGTTTTACACAGTTGTTCCACACAACAAAGTCCACACTCAATCCACTCACACTAAAAGTGTTCCTCTCTCCGCCTCAAACGACAAAAAAGAAAGAAGGAAAAGGAACGTCATCATGGTGTTGCGAAGAGCTGCGAGTATTGCCGTCGCCTCCACGTCGAAGAGATGCGCTTCGTCGTCTTCTTCTTCTTCTTCTTTTGGAGTGAGAAGACACAACAGTAATTCCTCTTCCCCGTTGGGAAACAAAACGAATCCAAAAACGAACAATGTTAACATCGAAGAGATGCCGGAACTCACCGCGTTCGATGCAATCGGTGGATTACTCAAAGCCTCCACGGGAGGGATCGCGGTTTTTGGTGTCGGCGCGGTCGGGGTCATAGGCGTCGCCTCGTTTGCCGCGAACGTGTCCAAACAATTCATCAGAGACGGCGGCGAGAAGAAAGAGAAAACGAAAGGGAAAAGGGAAATTCTGTTGGAGGAACTGAACGCGTTGAAAGAAGGCGAGGACACGTGGGGGAACAGACGAAGGCAGAGGGAAGTTAAAGGAGAGCTGAAGAAGCTCGTGGACGAGATGTAGCAGAGAGAGCATTCATTGCGCGTTATAGTGGTGTGCTATTGTTACTATTATTATTACTGTTCCTAGAGGCTATTATTATTATTCGTCGTCGCTTTTGGCGTTCTCGTCTTTGCGTTCGTCTTCGTCGGGCGAAGCCGCCGCGACGGGGTCTTTCGCTTCCTCTCCTTTCGCGGGAGGAGAAGAAGTAGAAGCTGGAGCTGAGTCCATATTTTCTTCATTCGTGGTACTCTTTTTTGGCGTGGGCGATTTTGTCGGCGTTTTCGTTTCGGCTTCAGCCGCCATTGCTTTCATTTTCGCTTTCAATAATTTCGCTTCGTCGGCCAGACGAGCGTCGTTGTGTTTAATCGACTCCGCGACGACTTCAGCCAACTCTTTCAACTCGCGACCGATAATGTCCGAGTCGAATTTACCAGCTAAGCCGTGTAAGCACTCTCGCAACGCTTCGCAATCGGCTTTGACGTGTCTTTCGATGGTACCGCCGACAGATTTCCTTTCCTCCCAAACCGTTCTCAAGGAGGAGGCTAACTTGGCGTCAAACTCTAAAGCGACTACGCCGAGGACGTTGTTTTGATCGTTCTCTTCAAACATGCCACGGACGACTTTGGAAAGCGTTCCGAGTTCTTTCATTAATCCTTTACTGAATTGAGAGGCTTCTTTGTCGAAATCTTCGAGCGGTTCGTTTTCCCAGGCTTTGGCGAGTTGCGGTAACGTGCCGCGATGGAATCGCAAGCGTTCTCGAATGATTTCAATGAGCTTCAGATGGATGCGTTCGCAGTGCGTTTCGAAATCGCGTCCAACTTTATCGAGGTTCGCAAAGGCTAGTTTACGCCTCGCGTCTTCGTTGCCGATCGATGGTAGTTTGCCTTCACCTGTTGCGGCCGCGACGTTATCGCTACTGCTGCCAAACTTTGTCGTCGTAATGTCTGAAAGTTTCGCTTTCAAAACCGGCGCGAGGGATTGGAACAATCGGAGCGATTGTTGAGTCACCGACAGATGCTTCGCGGTGATGGATCTCAAGTTTGCGCCTTGCATGGCTTGTGCGCCGAGAACTAACACGCAAGCACCATCGTTGAACGCACCGAGTAATTCAGCGACGCGACGAGCTACGTCTGCCGATAAATCTGGAATACTTTCCGCGATATCGCTGTAATCGTTCAGCGTGCGAATGAGCATCAACGCCGTCGTCGTGGCGACGTGTTCAACTTTCGTGTTTTTATCGATAATTTTCGTCGGTAGCGGTTGGTTCTTATCGTTTTCAGCATTAGTAGCGGCGTTGCTTTCTTTCTTTTCATCCTTTTCTGTTGAAGATGCCACCGCAGATAAGCGATCCAAAAGCTCTTGAAAATGTGCCGGGACCGTCGCTTGCGACCAACTCTCTTGCTCGAGCAGCGTCTTCAACTTATCCAACTCGGCGGCGTGTTTCACGTTCAAGAACAAGCGCGCCTGAGAATGCACTTGCGACCTTAACGCCACGCACCGCTTCCCGTTTTTCTTATTAGCATTCTCCGCGAGACGAATGAACGCATCCGAAGCTTTCGTTATTCTCGTGAACGAAGTCGCGTCGAGTTTTGCGTTGACGTGCTTGCGGCAACTCAGGAGTCTGGCGAAAAGCATCGAGCCTCCGTCGATGATTGAATTCGACGATTCGCGGATGGCAAAAACTGCTTTGGAAATACCATCTCTCGAAAACCGCTCGTTGGCTTCATCGCGAGCTTCTTTCAGGACGAAATCCATAGAGAATTTTGGCGAGGGCAAACTCTTGGGCGTTTCCACGGCGCCAGCGCTTTCGCTCGCATTCTCATCGAATTCATCACTGGAAGAGGTGAACACGGACATCAAAACGTCTCGAATAATTTCACCGCGCTTGAAATGTAAGCGTGACATGATTTTGCTCACGGCATCGAGCGTTCGGATGTAATTCTCAGAGGAACAATTTTGAAGCGCTAAATAAATATTCTCCATGTTACCGTCTTCTGCGTTTTTATTTTCAGCGACAGCGGCGCTGACCTTTGAAGGAGTGTTTGTTTTACCACCAACACTCGCGAAAACTTTTTCGCACACGCGTTCGACATCTCTTTTCAAATCACGCAAAATTTCACGCGAAACCGCGTGAATCGCGTCAACCGTTGGCATGACTGTGCTCGATCTCAACAAGCCACGAAGCGCCGGTAAGATGGACTCAGATACTCGATCGTACTCGTCTTTATCGAAGCTTCCCTCATCGTCTTTGATTTGATCGTCGACACCATACTTTACTATGTTCGCGATTCCATCGTCTACGATGTTCGATTCGACGCGAGCTCGAGAGCACAACTCTGCCGTAATTGCACCCGTGCATTTTCTCTTTGCAATCTCCAAATCTTTCGGAAGATGACTGAAACACGAAAAGACGTTTTTCGTCGTCGTCGTTGCCGCGTTACTTTTACCACCGCTACTATTACTAATATTCATGTGTTTATTGCTTGCAGAAGACATTGATGACGATCCTTTCTCTTCCTCTACTTCCCCCTCTTCGCTGTTGTTTTTCGTCGCCCTTTCAATCGCCGCTCTCAAACTTCTCTCGCACTCGTCGATCGCTTCTAAACACTCCGAATACTCCCCGGATTCTAACAGCACGTCCACGTCTAACTTCGTCTGCCGAATATTCTCGATATCTTTCAAAGTTTCCGCCAATCGTAAAATGTTGTCCCTCCTTCTCGACGTCTCTTTCACTTTTGCCGTGGCGTGCGCAGCTCTTCTAAAACTCCTCCGATTATTCGTTCTTAAATCGACGACTGCTTTCTTCGTCTCCTCTATCGTCTCTTGTAACTTTTTCGTTTTCGCCATCGCTTCTAAAAACGCCTCGGCGCGATCCCCGACGCGTTTCATAATCACGCTCTCCACCAAATCTAAGTACTGTCCGAGCTGCTCTTGCGCTAGCACCGCGCTATTCGCCACGTTGTCGTCGTCTAACGACGTCTTATTATTATTATTATTATTATTATTATTGCTCTCTCCTACTAAATCGCTCACTAAACACGGCAAAATCTCCTCGAATGCCTCCCTCGACGTTAAATCAAACTCTTCTCGGAAAAAAATGGACGGCACTGAACTCAAAAGCTGATTTTGTCTGTGCATTTGCTCCTCGAAGTCGTCCGCGTTCATGTTGTTGGTCGCGGCGAACCCGTCCGCCAACGCCGACCCCGCGGACGACGACTTCGACGCCGTTCCCGCGCTCTTATTCTTCTTCTTCGCCATCGCTCTCGTCGCCACGAACCTCGCGTACGACGTCCGTATCGCTCTCAAATACTTCTCAAAGTCCGTCGGCGATACCTCCGGTAACGTCTTCTTAATCACTCCGTGGTTCTTCAACAAAGTCTGTTCGATGCGTTTCTCGTCCAGTAAGAGGTTGCTCTCTTTTTCCATCATCATCATCATCTTGTTGTTGTTAATGTTGTTGTTGTTGTTCGTAGCACTCCCAGTATTCCCATCTTCGCTCGCGTATCCGAACAACGAGTACACCGCCGAAGTGAACCCAAAATCGTAGTAATCATAAAAGTCGTTTGAAGAAGAAGAAGACGCCGTCGTCGTCGCTTCTCCTGAAGGCGCATTCAAAACGCTCGTTAAATACGACGTCTCCGCGATTAAAGACGCGATTCTTCGTCGCTCCTCTTCTTCGTCTTCCTTTTTGTCCTTCTTCAAAAAAGAATCATCGTTAGAAAACTCTTTCTTCTTCTCTTCTTCTTCTTCGTTTTCTTTCGAAGTCCTCGCTTCCATCTTTATCTTCTTTAAAAGCACGAGAGAGAGATGAAGAGAGAGAGATGAAGAGATGAAGAGATGAAGAGAGATGAAGAGAAAGAGAAGAACGAGCGGGAAGAGAGAGAAAATTTTCTGAAGCGTGTTTGCTCTTTTTCGAAAAGAAATTTTTTTCTTCATTTTTCCTTTACGTGACACCACTGGAGACAATTAGCTCTTACACATCATCAACATCAGAGGAGCACGACTCAAACTACTCTACTACGACTACGAGACTCTCTCTGTATTAAAATCTTTTCACTGGATACGCTTTTGAAAAGAAAGAATACAGAAGAAGAGACTTTACGCTTTTTGACGAATAAAAATGTCGAACAGACATATATCGAACCCCGAGGAAGACGGGTGGGAAAAAAGCGACTTCCCAGTCGTGTGCGACGATTGTCTCGGCCCGAACCCGTACGTGAGAATGCAGAAAGAAAATTACGGCGCGGAGTGCGCCATCTCGGGAAGACCGTTCACGGTGTTCCGATGGCGACCAGGACACGACGCGAGGTATAAGAAAACAGTCGTGTGCAAAGAAATCGCGTTGGCGAAGAACGTCTGCCAAGTGTGCTTGTTAGATTTGGAATTTGGGATTCCAGTGCAAGCGAGAGATGCGGCGTTGGGGGCGATTTCAGATATGGCGGTGCCGAAAAGCGCGGTGAACGTGGAATACGTGACGAAACAGATCGAGGAGAAACTGGAGGAAGATGCTACCGCAGACGTGACTGGGATGTTAGGTGGAGTCGCCGGGAACGCGGAGGACGATTCGGTGGGAGGGAAAGCGGCGATCGTGAAGGACGCGATGGAACAGTTGACGCGGATGGCGAGGAAGAAGCCGTATTATCAAAAGAATAAGGCGCCGATTTGTACGTTTTGGTTGAAAGACGCGTGCACGCGAGCGGATTGTCCGTTTCGACCGTGCAACGGGGACACGCACATGCCAGAGTTATCCGCGAATGCAAAGTTTAGGAAGCAGAATATTAAGGATCGGTATTACGGGACGAACGATCCAGTCGCCGAGGCGATGTTGGAAAGAGACCGAGAGAAGAAACCGAGTTGGCAAGCGCCGGAGGATCAAACGATCAAGACGTTTTATATCAGCGGTGTAGACGGGGAGAACGTGCAAGAGGGAGATTTGAGAGCCGCGTTTTGTACGTATGGGGCTTTGAAGAAAGTACACGTGATGAAAGAAAAGAAGTGCGCGTTTGTGACGTTCGCGGAGAGAGAAGAGGCCGAGGAAGCGGCGAAGCAAAAATGCGGCGCGCTCGGATTTGAAATCAACGGCGTGAAAATGAAGTGCATGTGGGGAAAGTCAAAAAGCGAGAGTAAGAAGAAAAAGCAAGCAGGTGGAGAGGAAGGCAAAGAAAAAAAGAAGGAGAATTTAACAGACGTAGAAAAACTAGAACAGATGCCGTTACCGACTGGAGGCGCGAAGAAGAAATACGCGAGTATGGACGCGAACGCGATGGGCGCCGCGGCGAAGTAAAAGTACAGTTTTGTTTCTATAGCAGCACGTGTGTGCGTGTAATAATACTATTTTAATACAACAACCGGAAGTAGAAAGAGAGAGAGCTTATTTAATCAACCACCCGGCGAGGCCAAAGAAGGGTAAGAATCGATCGATGGCGGAACACGTAGGATCGACTTTCTTCGTGAAATAAATTTGCCACAAATAGAAGAGGACGATGTCGCACGTAAACGCGACCGAGACTCTGTCTTCGTGTAGAGTTTGCACGTAGTACGTCCATCGCTCGGCTAAGTCTCGCTCTTCGCCGGACGGAACGTATCCGTTCGCAAAGTACCACAGCGAGTAGACGCCGACTAATAAACCGTACACGCCAAAACCTTTGCTCAGCAAGCCTTTTTTACCTTCTCTCCCTTCTCTCGTTTTCGCATCTTCGTTGATCACACCTGCATCCTCGGATACGTACGCGGACGTTTCGTTTTCTTTCCTATTCTCGCCGATACTCTTCGCCCTCGTGGCGAAATACGGAAGCAAAGTCGCGTTCGTGAGAAACATGGAGATGGACCAAAACGTGGTCGTTTTCAAATCCCCACCTTTCTCTTTGCCTAATTTCGTTTTATCCATCAACAGAACCGGAAACAACATAAACACGAACGCCTCGGCAAAGTTGAAGACGCCCAACGTTTCCGGCTGGACTGGGAAATCCGTCGCTAGTCCGGCAAACGTGATGCCGGCTTCGTTCATGCCTTGTAAGATGAAGAAGAATTGAACGGAAGAGTTTATGACGTCTTGCAAACTTTCGGGAGTAATGGCCCATCCCGGGTATCCCGGAACTGGCGAAAACGGCGGCGAGAGGAGTAACACGTACCAATACGCAGCCGCGGCAGCCCACAACCCGGCGATCTCCAACGCGTTATTATTGTCGGAAGAAGATGTCGTCATCTCTCCCTTCGCGCTCCCTTCGTCACTACTCTCGTTATCATTTTTCTTGTTGTTCTCCTTCTTCTGCTTCTCGGCTAAAATCTGTTCCTTCACCAGCGGCGCTACGACCCGTATGATTGAAAACGACGCCTCCCCTAGCTTCATCGGCGACTCGACCACGTCTCTGGCGTAAATCAGCTTCCCGCTCTCCTTTGAAATCTCGTAAAACGAAGCGCCTCGCGCGTTTGGAAACGGCTCGCCTGCGATTTCAACGTGCCACGTGCACCCAAACGTCAAACTCTCCCCTAATCCTCCCGCCTCCGAGGACGAAGACGTCGTGCTTCTCTCGATGATAAAATCTAAATCGTCCGGTATCCCCGTGCAACTCTCCTCGAATAATTTTTTCACCCGCGCTTTCCCTCGGAATGGTTCTGGGAAGTTGAAATCTTCGTACACGATGTCGTCGTCGACAAACGTCAGCGCTTTCGTCACGTCTCTTTTATTGATGGCGTCGTACATTCCTCGCACGACTGCTTCCGCGTCTCTTCTCGTTTCCGATGACGATGACGATGATGACGCGGAAAGTGTCGTCGTTTCTTCCATCGCGCTGCTCTTCGTCGTCATCGAAACGTCGTCATCTTTTCCCCGCTTCGTCGTGAATCGAAACGACGTTTCCCGGATTTTGCATTTTGATGATGCGCGGGAGGAGGAAGAAGAGACGTGCGACTGATGATGATGATGATAACAGCGCGTGAAAGTCGTGGTTCTTCTCGCGACGACGTTAAAACGGGGTTTTACTGATGATGATGGTTTTACCCTCGCGTGCACAACCATTACGAGTAGGAGTAGGAGTAGATATCTTTGTTGTGTTTTGTGTTTCGTGGTGGAGAACGAAAGAAGTGACGATGACGACGACGATTTTTTAATTTTTTAAGAAGAGAAAAATGTTTGAAATAAACACAAAGAGTAAAAATTTTTATCATCACAACATCAACAATTGTTGCGTACTTACAAACCAGCCTTTTTACACTCCTGGGTCAACTGAATCCAACTGTCCAACTTTTCCCCGCCTTTACCGGTTTTGTGCGCCTCTCTGCACATGGCGATGCCTTCCTCGACGGACGCGGCTTGCTCCGCCGCCGCCATGGCGACGCCGGCGTTCAAAATCAAAGTTTCCGCCACTGGACCGGTTTCACCTCCCAAAGCTTCGCGCAAAATTTTGGCGTTGAGTTTAGCGTCACCACCGGCTAAGTCTTTTAATTCGCATTTTTTTATTCCCACTTTAGACGGTTCAAAGGTGTACGTTTTGACGCCGTCTTTGGAGACTTCCATGACGTCCGCCGGGCCGCACGGAGTCAACTCGTCCAAACCCATCGAGTGGACGATTAACGCTTTCTTCATTCCCAAACGCATGAATGAATCTGCCATTAACCTCTGAATATCCGTGGAGTAGACGCCAACGAGCGCGTACTTGGAATGCGCCGGGTTTAACATCGGTCCTAACAAGTTAAACGCCGTTCTCACTTTTAACGATTTTCTCACCGGCGAAACTTTCGCCATCGCCGGGTGGAATCTCGGGGCAAACATAAAACCCATGCCGACTTCTTTCACGCACTTTTCGATAGCCTCTGGGCCAATCTCCACGGCCACACCGAGCGCTTCCAAAACGTCCGCGGAGCCGCAGAGAGAAGACACGGAGCGGCTTCCGTGTTTCGCCACCTTCGCGCCCGCCGCCGCGGCTAACACGCACGACCCGGTTGAAATGTTCACCGTCCCCGCAGAATCCCCACCGGTACCAACGATATCCAAAACATCGTCCCCGGCGTTCACTTGTACCGCTCTCGATTGCATAGCTCGCGCTAACCCGGCCATTTCTGAGCTCGTCTCCCCTTTCGCTCGCAACAGGACCAAAAAAGCAGCGATCTGATTTTCCGACGCATCCAACAACGCTTCCATGGCTTCAAACGCCTCGTTTTCGGATAAATCCTTCCCTTCGCACAAATTTTCGATAACTTTTTGTAAGTTTATTTCCTGTTTCGCCGCGTGTACTGAGTGCGTTCGAATACTACTCGAAGCAGTTGTTGTTGTTGTTCTCTTTTGTCTGCTTGATGATGATGATGATGATGATGATGATGAAAATTTCCGATGACGCTGATGTGCTCCTACTAATTTTCTCGAAGACGACGACGACGACGATTCAGACGACGACGACGTCGTCGTCGTCGTCATCGCGCCGCGCTTAGTAATTAGGTGCGATGACATCAAAACGGATAAAGAAGAAGAAGAAGACATCAAAGTTTGTTGCTCTTCTGTTGCTGTTTAAAAATAGAGAGAAAGAATTATATCCAAAAACAAACGATATCCAAAACACACGACGAGTTCTTTCTCGGGGGTCGTACCTCTACAAAAAAAGAGAG
>Ga0255769_10005426_pt1 | contig 11982 bp, 8 predicted proteins | sample 041ome_9_FD_179637 | JGI IMG/M metagenome (GOLD analysis project Ga0255769, IMG submission 179637) | Coastal salt marsh microbial communities from the Groves Creek Marsh, Skidaway Island, Georgia - 041413US metaG (version 2) | ecosystem: Environmental > Aquatic > Marine > Intertidal zone > Salt... | reverse complement strand
GCGGAGAGAAGAACGAAGAAACAAGCGAAACTTCTGAAGGAAATAAGAAGAAATGTTTCCAACACGAAACAGTTAAATTACGAGTCGACGATATCTTCTTCCACACCAAATAAAAAAAACTCAATCAATCTCTCTTCAGACAGAACGCGCATTGCAATCAGTACATCCACGGAAAAAATGGGGAAAAGATTAGTAAACGCGCTCATGATTGGTGCGGGAGAGTACACGACGGGATCGGTATTTACCGCCGCCGGGGCTGCGCCGGATAAACCAGCGGGCGTGGTCGCGATTACTTTCACCGACTTGAAACGACGCGGAAAAATCAACGATATGTTTTTAGCCGACGCGGTTGGAACGAGAATGCCGGCAGTTCGAGATACCATGCGAATGAAGATTGCTGAGAAGTATAAAGGCATGGAGTCGGTGAATGCGATCAAAACTTTCCCTAACGATGACGTGGCGTTCGATGCAGAGGCGTATAAATTGGCAATAAAACATTGTTCTCCTGGCGACGTGGTTACTATCTTTACGCCGGACGATACGCACTTTGATATCGCAAAGGCGTGCATGGAAGCAAAATTGCACGTACTCGTTGCAAAACCCGCGGTGAAGACGTTAGATAAACATCTTGAACTCATTCAAGTGGCTAAAGAGAACAACGTTTTGTGCTGCGTTGAATATCACAAGCGTTTCGATCCGCTGTATACGGACGCGCGGGATAGAGGAGACTCTCTCGGGCCGTTTTCGTTCTTCAACGCGACGATGACGCAACCGAAGGCACAACTCGATACGTTTAAAAACTGGGCGGGTAAGTCGAGCGATATTTCGTATTACTTAAATTCGCATCACATCGATATCTGCGCGTGGATCGCAGGCAAAAGTTCGCGACCGACGAAAGTAACCGCAGTGGCAGCCACCGGTGCGGCAAATAAGTATTTAAATGTTTCAGATAGAAAGATTGAAGACACTATTACACTCACGACTGAATGGGAAAACAAAGACGATGGCTCGAAAGGTATTGGAATATACACCGCTTCTTGGATTGCACCGAAGAGCGACTCGCACACGCAACAAAACTTCCATTATTGCGGTCAAAACGGTGAAATTCGCGTCAATCAAGCCCGAAGAGGGTACGAAATGGCAATGGACGACGAGCAACGACCGTTTGCGAATCTCAACCCGTTGTACATGAAGTATACTCCGGGGAAAGATGGCTATTTTTCAGGACAAAATGGTTACGGGTATAAATCCATCGAGAGGTTTGTGGAAGTTTGCCAACAGATGAACGACGGTGAGATTACCAAAGACGACGTGGAAAAGATGGGAGATTTGGCGACGATTGAATCATCGGCGCGCGTGACTGCCATATTAGAAGCAGGGAGAATTTCATTAGATAATGCGAATCGCGGTGTTGAATTAGTGTACGATGAGAGCGCACCGTTTGAAAGCGAGCCGACGGCGTTGCGTTTATTTTAGTTTGATTAACATTATTATTGTTGTACGAATATTCTACATGTGCGTTGTATTGATATCTACTATCAATTTTGTCAACTTTTTTAACTGACCCCCCTAATACAAATTATTCTCTTCACTTCAGACAAACACACTTATTTTTAGATAAATACATGTCAACGGCGCGCTTGAAGCACGTCTTGCTCTCCTCGAATAATCTCAAAAAGACGTGCGATTTCTTCACCAAAGGTTTAGGATTCTCTCTCGTTGTTTGCACGGACACTTTTGCCGAGTTGACGACCCCTTCTTCTTCTTCTTCTTCTTCTTCTTCGACGAGTGGAACAAAATCCCCTACCAGTAATAACTTCACCATCACTCTCGCCGTGCAACAAAGAATATCATCATCGGGAAAAGAAGCAGAGATCAGAAGCAGAAGTGTTCATATCAACAACTGCAGCACTCTTTCGTTAAACTTTGAGGTTGCTGACGTCGATCACGCGGTAAAACAGTTGTTGGAATTAGGGGGCACTTTGGACGGACCGATTCAGTATACGAGCGACAAGTCGAAAACGGTTGAAAAAATTGCGGCGATGACGACAATCGATGGACACTCTATTGGATTGTTCGAACCTAAAGAAAGACCAAAGGAATAAATCAGATTAAAATCTGCGATGAGCCTCTCGTCTGGATCTTCACTTTCCTCACTTCTAGTCTGTGTTGATTTTCTTGGGAACGCGAAGAAACCTCTTACGGAGGAAGACAAAGATGCAACGCTGGTTATGCTGGAGGCGTCGCATCGAATCGTTCAAGATTTATGTAACTCGAACGAATTCCAAGCCGAACGGTTGCAAGTTGTACATCTTGGACGGCGATATTCCGAAGCAGAACTAGATGTCAAAGGATCGAATACTTTACGACACAATAGTGGTGAAGATGGCGTCAACTTTGTGTGCGCTTTTCAGCAGCAAAGATGGGCGTTCTTTTCCATTCGACCAAGTCGCACGTCTGTGAATACCACCGTCAGCGTGGAACAAGCGACGCGCGTTTGCGTTAAAGTTTTGGAGCTTGTGCAAGGTTACGTCGCGAACCCTTCATTCGTCCGTGGTATAACATTTGGCGTTTCCACAAACGCGAGTTTGGCAAAACACTGTTGCGCGCGTCGGAACATTGGGAGTGGCAATAACATTAAGTTCGCGTGCACGTCTGAAGAAATTGAAAATTTGATCCATCAATTCCACCCGTGCGATGGTATCATACCTGAATTAGCGAACAACGAGAGATTACGGATGAAAATAGATGCGAATAACGTCGCAAACGTTCACGAACTTTTGAAGGAACGTAATCTGGGCTTTTTTACGGGAAAACTCGGGCTTTCAAAAATTTTAGCCACGAAGGTTATGGATCGATTGGATGCTTTTTCCTCTCTCCTAACGTCGCGAAACGATGAGAATACTAGCGGGAAGAATAAATCGTGCGTGAGCGCGAAAAAGACGACGCACGTTTCCGTATTGAGCGTCTATAAACCATTGCAGAAATGCGAGAACAACAGCGATGCTAATTTCAATGACTCCTTCAAGTCCATCGCGCGAGACTTATCGCGCGCGACTTTCTTTCACGGCATATTTTTCAACAGATGGCCGGAAGATTTGATTTGTGAAGTACACATAGCACCCACTGACGATGGCGATTCGAACAACAAAGGAGTATTTGAGGAGAAAGTTAATTTTCCAAGCTTTTTCTCTTTGATAGGTAACGACGGGTGGTCGAATAGGAAGCAAACGCGTGAAGCGCTCGTGAAAGAATCGTGTTCTATTCTTGATTCGAAACGACGAGGAGAGAAAGGAAATTCTTCGAGCTGGTTCACGATCGTTGATGTGATGGGCGATAAACTGGCTAATCTCATACGTCAGGTAATTGGAGACGATGCCCTCTTAAATGCGCGCGCCTTGCGAGTTCAAGCGTCCAGTTTTGTTCCTGAACGAGGAGGAGACTGTAGAATTATGCATCCAAACAAACACGAAATGAAAGGAAGAGGAGAACATAGTGAAGGAGAACGAAGTGACGGTGACGATCGCGGGAATGACGCCGACGCCGTCGACGGCGATCCTGGAGAGTACCAATCTAATAAGGAGTTTTACAAACATTACTACGAAGCCTTGGATCATGAGTACGAAGGTGCGAAACATTACGGAGGTAGATTTGAGCACGAGCTTAAGCGCAAAGGACCAAACGCATCGGCGAACGAAAGATCAAAGCCGAAGACGACCCGTTTGCAAACGGAGCAGAAGAAATGGACGAATCCAGAGATTAATCGAGACGTGAAAAAAAATGCGCGCACCATTCAGCCCTTGGTAGGGGAGATATATGCTTCCACGAGAACAGTCACGGGGAAGTCGAGGAGAAATGCTTTTGAACCCGATGAAGACGCGGTTAAGCGCTTATTGGGTGAAAAAGGTGAAGCTACGAATGTGTGCGCACTTCTGGATTTTATAAGTTACGGAGATTCGAATCCAAAGGTTATTCGAGACGTGTTGTCAGCCGCTGAGGATTCACAACAGGTAGGAGAAGATCACGGGAAGGACGAGAAAAGAGATTTTGATGGAGAGCGACGAACCGAGTTTAAAAAAAGGAACGCTGAAGCGAGAGGTAGTGTTTGGAGAGACGCGACGTGATTTTACAATGAATAATTATAGAGCACATTTAGAAGAAAGAAAGTTGTTTTTAGAAGAGATACGCGCGCATGAAATACGGTAGTTTGTGATTCGATGAATTCTGACGTACTCGTAGTTTCGAGATGTTTACAAAAACGCTATGAATCGAAGCGAAAAGGGGATGATACATCTTCCTCGTTTCGCTTCGTTTCCTTATTATTTGCGTCCTTATTATTATTATTATTATCATTATTATTATTTCGTTTGATGACCTTTTCTTATTTAACGTGTGAATGTGGCTGTTTTCTTTAAACGAACGCATCCACTCTCGTTAGCCTACCTCCTACCGAGAAACACCGCGCGCTCTTTCGTTTTAAATAACGTGCGCACGCGAATCTTTTTCGCTATTTTTTAAAATAAATAACGTCTTATCTTATACTTGTTTACGTTGCTCGATGTACGGCGCTTCCAATTCCATCTGAGAGACAACCATCGGATACACCATGAATGATGCGAACAAGTCGTTCAAGAAGTTATCTCTGATGCTGCGCGCAGCTCTGACGTGGAAACGAATAATCGCGACTTGGGCAACGAAGAAGCAGTATAACATCCACGCGATGGAAGCGGTGCCTTCACCAATGCCAGACAAGCATAAGCAGAGAAACCATGTGAACCACGTGCAAGTAGCAACAACCGCGTAGATGGTACCCATGACGTCGTCGTTGTACGCAGCAACTGCGGCGGTCTTGAGACCCTTGTACGGGAAGAACAACGCGATGACGTTCGATTTGAACCTATCGCCGCTCGACGGCGACTGCGCCGGCATGTCTTCCGGGCTGTACAACTCGAGAATGTCCAAAGAAGAAACGACGAAACCATGTCTTTGCGCCATGATGTCTTCGTCTCTCAATTCTCGTTTCAAGGCGCGATAGAGCGACGTGCAGCAGTAGCAGATGGCAATCGTGTACGGTAAACCAGCGACAATAGAAACTGCTTGAATAGTGCTCAATCCAGATTCCGAAGCGGAAAGTAAGGCTTGCGCGGTGGCAGCTTCCGTAACGGCCCAGTAGACGCGTTGAATCCACGGCGGATTTTCGTGACCTTGCGCGGAAATGATGTCGTCGACGAACGAACCAGAATCAGACGAAGTCACGAAGTAGAACGTGATTCCGACTAACACCAACAAGTGCATGAACGTCGTCAATTGGCCGTACGGGGCCATGACATCGAGAATACGGTCGTTGGAATTTCTGCACGAGAGTAAATAATAACCCTTATCGGCGAGCGCAATGGCAGCATCGGAAGTCGGAGTGCGACCATCGTAACCAGCCGCAGCGCAATCAATGCTCCAGTTGGATTTGTCCACCTGAACATCCAACGCCATTTCAGCGGCGCGTTGCATTTTGATACCGAGAGAACCAAAGAAGGTCAAGAAAATGAACGAAAACAAGATCGGCGCGATGAAAGCACCTTTAATGACTTGTCCGACAGTTCTGCCTTTTGAGATTTTCGCGATGAACATGCCAACGAACGGTGCCCAGGAGATCCACCAACCCCAGTAAAAGATGGTCCAACCGTCCATCATCCATTCCGGTCCGGAATCGTACTTCTCGATGGCCAAAGCAGAGGACGTTTCGATGCCGGTAGCCTCGAAGAGCTTGTCGCTCAAAGAATCTTTGCCCCAAAGCAAGGATTTACCTTCGTATTCGTACCCGTTATCGAATTCTTGATTCAATTGCGTCCACGTGCCGCAGTTGAAGCCGACTTGAATGACCCACGTCATGTACACGCCAACCGCCTCGACAAAGGAGTTGATGAGAAACCACGTGTTATCGCAAACGGTGACCAAGACGAGCAAGATCAAACCAATGGTGAAAGTAAACAGCGACAACGATTTGATGCCCCGTTTAAGACCGAGAAGGACTGAGCACGTCGCAACTGCGGTGATAATCCAGATGATACCGGTTTGCGTCTTTTGGTTGACCGCTACGGAACCATCCAAACGGGCGAGTACCGAGTTAATTTGAGAGACGCCCAAACCTAAGGACGTGCACACGCCAAAGGTTGTGCAAGAAATAGACAATGCATCGATCACATCGCCAGCGAAACCTTTGGTGTGATCACCAATCAACGGGTGAAAGGCGTTACGCATGGTCATCGGTAAACCTTGTCGATGGCAGACGACGCCGAGCGTCAACGCGACGACGATGTAAGGAATCCAGCCGTGAAGGCCCCAGTGAAAGAGGGTTTGAAAGATAGCCTGCTGCGCTTTTTGATCATCGTTGGTAACCGGAAGCTTTTGCAAATTACCGGATTGACGGTAGTGATAGATTGGTTCGGAGACACCGTAATAGTAGAATCCAACCCCGATACCGCAGGAGAAGAGCATAGAAAACCACGCGAAATCTGAAAATTCAGGTTTATCGTCGTCTTTGCCCAACTTGATGTTCGCATACTTCGTAAAAAGAAGCCAGAGCACAAATATGAACCAAATATCTTGAGTCAAGATGTACATCCACGTGAAGTTGACCGTGATCCATTTTTTCCATCGCGAAAACTCAGTCGGGAGTTTCGGATTGGAGTGTTCTTCTTCGTCGATCAATACCGCGGCGACAAAGCCCCACAACACGAGAGACGCGAGCAAGGAAGACACCCAGTTGAATCGAAGAAATCTGCACGAGTAGTCGTTTACATTTACATTTTTAACAGAGAAAGAGAGAGAGAAATTGTGCGTCGTCGTCAGTCGTCAATCGTGTCTATTATATTTTCGTTTTTTGAAATAAATCGCTCTCTCTCTCTCTCTTTCTTTTTTGCTTTTTGTTGTCGCGAGAGCGAGCGACGAGAGGCTCCTTCAAAAAAAAAAAAAATCTTCGCTGATGTGAAAAAAAATCACCCGAAATTCTCAGCGCTTTTTCCTCGTGCTTCGTCACCAATTTCCGATCACCCTCCCCAATTCAATTATTGGAACGAAGACGGCGGCGAATCAGTCGCGTCCAAAAGAAGAACTCGCTTTTTCTTTGCTCAAAAACGACGAAAGAAACGTTCATCTTTCATTTTCAGACGGTTTTTTGGAACGGAATCCGAGGAAAGACGAGAAAGACGCGCGCGCGCGAAAAGTGATAAGCAAACCAAGAAATATCAATTCAATAAAAAACCAACGGAAAAATAATTGAAAAAATAATAATAATATCACTCACGGTTTTCCGCCGATATCAACAGAAACCCATCTGTTCTTGCGCGTGTGGCGTTCGACGTTCTCGTCTTGAGAATAATCGTCGAATCTCTTTTCTTTAGTTTCTTCCGACATTGTTTTAGTGTGCGAAGGAGAAAGAAAGAAATTTTGAATGAAGAAATTTGTACGGGAACAGGGAACTAAAAAACAGGAAAGATATGAAAAAATTTTTTGAGATTTTGACACCCCAAATGCCAAACACCGGTCCCCCGTAGCGTAAAATGTTCTGTGACAAGTGGTAATAATAATATTGATAATAATAATAATAACTAAAAACAAAGAAAAATCGATGACGATCAAAACAGAAACAAGAGCACGTGCAAGAGCGCGAAGTAGCCAATCAGTAAGACTCTTAACGTCGGTCTGCGCTGTAAAAACACGGAAAACCGATCGAACATGTTCGCCGCTTGCAAGCAACCGCTCGATTGCAACGGCGGGCAGAACGTCAACGACTTGAACTTGCCTTGCAAAGGCACGAAGGAGTAGCTTCCACCGGAAATGATCGCGCCTTCGATATCGTTCAACATCGTCTCGTCGTCGTCGTCGCCATAATCTTCGTTCTTTTTGTTGGTGAACCTGTGATGCGGGGACGGTTGCTTTTGTGCGCTTTCAGAGGCCCCTTGAACCGTCGCTGCTTGTTGTTGTTGCGCCGCCAAAGTGGCGGCTAAACGCGCGTCGAGCTGCGCTCTTTTCCCTCGCTCTTCTTGCAACTGTTCGCGCAAAACGTTCATGCCTTGCAACTCTTGCTCCAATCGAGACTTTAATTCGTGCAATTCTTTCTGCTGTTCCTGTTTTTCGCGTTCTAGTTCCTCCGCCGACGGGCCTTGCTGGACGTTTTCGGAGGCTTGCGCCAACGCCGCGTTCGCTTTCGAAAGTTCCTCCTCCAGGAACGTCGCTCTCTCGCTCGCCGCGCGCAACGCGGTTTCGTGTTCTTCCATCTTCATCTGCGCGTTCGTTTTGGATTCTTGATCGAAATCTTTCAACTTTTGTTTCAGCTCCTTCGCTTTCGCCTTTTCGCGATCGAAACTTTCCAAAGCTTTTTCGCATTCGGACATGAACATTTCCTTCTCCGCGTTGATTTCTTCCAGCTTTTCCGCGCTTTGCTCGATCTCTAACTTCATCTTCTGCACTTCGGAAACTTTCGCGTCTAATTCTTGCTTCAAACTTTCCGCAACCTCGCGCTCTCGAGTGCCTTCGTCTCTCGCTTCCGCAATCGTCGCTTGCAAAATTTGAATTTGCTCCGCGTGTTGTTCGTTCGCAGCGGCTAAAGTGCGTTCATCCTGTTCCGTGAGTTTCTTCTTCAACGTTTCAACTTCCTCGCGCGCGAGTTGCATGTTCGCGTTCGCTTCATTCAGCTCCATTTTCAATCGTTCCTCTTCGTTCAAGTTGCTCGCGTTGTTCTCCTCGTAAAACGATTTCAGATCCGCAAACTCCTTCTCTTTCGCTTGTAACTGTATCTTAGTCTCACCTAACTCTTTCTCTGCGTTCGCCACGGCTTCGCGCGACTGTGCTAATTCATTTTCTATGGAAGAGACTTTCTCCGCGGAAGCGTTGCGCTCGACGATCAAATCGTCCACTTGCTTTTGAATGCTTTCAACACCCGCCGCCGCCGTCGCTTCTCGCTCGAGCAACGACGCAATCGTCGCGTCTTTTTCCGCGAGCAGCGCGGTGTATTTTTCCTCTTCTTCTTTACTCATATCTTGTTGTTGCTGTTGAGGTGTAGGCTCAGCGTTCGCTAAAGCGTCCAAACGCTGTTGCAAGTCGATCAATTCCTGCTCCTTCACGCCGAGCGTTTTCTTTGTCTCTGCGAGATCTGCTTGGATAGACTTGCCTTTTCTGACGGCTTTTTGGACTTTCTCAGACTGCGTATTCTTCATTTTCGTCATCTCGTCCAAATCTTTCAATATTTTTTCGTTTGCCGCGAGTAATTCCCCTCGCTCGCTCTCCAAAGAGTTGATTTTCTCTAAAAGTGTAGCCTTCTCTTCCCTGAGCGAGTCTTCGTCCGATTTGTGCGCGTCGAAAGATTTCTCCAAATCGCCCATTTGCTTCTTATATTGGTCAATTTGCGCGATCAAATCGTAACGTTCATTCGATACCGTTCTCGCGTCGAGTTCTAACTGCGCGATTTTTTCGTTTGCTTCTCCCAACGTCGTTTTCGTTTCCGTCAACTCCATTTTCAATCGTTCCTCTTCGTTCAAGTTGCTCGCGTTGTTCTCCTCGTAAAACGATTTCAGATCCGCAAACTCCTTCTCTTTCGCTTGTAACTGTATCTTAGTCTCACCTAACTCTTTCTCCGCGTTGCCGCTTCTCTCGTTGGCGACTTCAATCGTCTTCATCAACTCTTCGCTTTGCGTCGTCAACGCGTCAAACGCCGACTTGATTTCGTCCCTCTCCGCTTGCATCGACTTGCCTTTCTTCACCGCTTTTTGCACCTTCTCTTGCAACTCGTTGATCCTCTCCGTGGACTGCGCCTGAAAATTCTCCTTCTCCTCTTCCATTTGTTTCCTCATCTCTTCCGTTTTCAAATCTTCAAACTCTTTCTTTTCCCGTTCCGCTTCCTCTCTCGCCTCTTCGAGAGCTTCTCGCTTCGCCGAGCGCAACTCCTCCTCGTGTTTCTGCTTCAACTCGTCCGTGTCTTCCTCATATTTCCTCTTCAACTTCGCGGACTCTTTCTCGACGGCTTCGCGCACAATCTTCTCAATCTCCTCTTGCATCGCTGCGCTCGCGTCACGTTTTTTGACGTCGTCGTCGTCGTCGTCGTCGTCGAAATCACTTTTCTTATTATTAGTGGTATTTGAAGAAGAAGAGGACAACATAACGGGCGTGTGAAAAGTCTCTCGCTCTTGTTGTTGTTGTTGTTGTTGCGCTGGCGATGACACCGTCGTCGTCGTCTCGTTCGCGTTCGCTTCCTCTCTCTCCTCTCTTCTTCGTTCCTTCTTCTCTTTCTCCTCTTGTTGTTGCTTCAGCAATAACTTTCTCGCTTTGAACGCTTCCAACTTTTTCTTTCCCGCTTCCAGTTGCTGCTGTCGCTTCGCATCCTCCGCCATTTTTATATTTTATATTATGCGTGTGTGTTTTGATGAGCGTTAACAAATCTCACTTTAAAAAAAACGTGCTCTCTCTCTCTCTCTTCTTTTATGTGTTCTTCGGATGACTGTGGTAATGATGAAGTTGATTCGTGACTCTGATATAAAGAGAGACGACGAAGAGGAGGAGGAGGGGAGTGATGATGATGATGAAGAAGATGCCTCTTTTCTCTCCCTCTTTTTTTATTTTTTTGAAAATTTTTTCCCCCTTTTTTCTCTGGCATGTCTGGCCTTTTTCTCTCTCCGGTCAATTTATTACTCCGTTTTTGTCCCTCTCTTCCTGTCTTCTACTTTTCTTCAGATTCCCCTACTGTGACACCGCTCACGTGCTTAAAAAAAAGAACACAAGTTACTACCATCATCATCATCATCATCATCAAAAGCAGAGTCACGCACTTTCTCTCTTCTCTTCCTCTCTTCCTCTTCTCTTTCTCTTTCTCTCCGCGTAATCTGATACTCTGAAGTGTCATCGATCGTCTTCTTCTTCTTTTTACTCTTGTTTCCTGTCGGTGTTGGTGTTGGTGTCTCGTCGTTTAAAACATTCCTCTCTTTCCAATTTGTTTTTTAACAAAGACAGAGAGAGAGAGAAGATGAGCGATGACAACAACGAAAACGAAAACGAGAGAGGGACGATTAAACTCGTGGTGTGGGATTTTGACATGACGATTCTTCGCATTCACTCGTTCGCGAAACGAATCTCGCCTTTGGATGTTCCGAGAAGAGATTACGAGAGAGACTGCGCGGATGCGAATTTTTTCAGAGCGTTTTTAGCGGAGATGAAACGGAAGTCGATCAAAGTTGCGATTGCCTCGTTCGGGAAGAGAGAGGTGATTGAAATGTACTTAAAACACTTAATAATAGAAGAAGACGACGTGGCGGATTACGCGTTTGTTGATAGATCGAAGAGCATAGTTACGCCGAACGACGTCGGCGGGACGGACGGGTGTTCCATGAAGGACAAAAGTCGGATGTTGGACGCGTTGACGAAACGGCACGTGTTGTCGATGAGCGAGGCAGATATCGCGGAAGAAGGTAAAGTAGAATCATCGGTATTAGGAAAAGCTAGGAAACGAGTTGTTTTTTTTGACGACGACGAGGATAACATAAACGCGGCGAAAAAAATAGGATACGCGCACTCGGTGCACACGCCAAACGCGTTCGAGCGAGAAAGTTGGAGAGCATTGTATTGGAAAATACCAAAGTTGAGAGAGTTGTTTCCTGAAGTAGACGTGAACCTGACGCACTCGAAAACGCGGAAAGTGCAAATGTAATAATAATAATAATATACAGTGTAACAAAAAGTCATCGACCTTGAAGTCTATCTAATAACCAACCATTCATGGGAACTTCGTCGTCGTCGTCGTCGTCGTCTTCGTCGTCATGATCGCTTTCACCTTTGGAACTTTTCTTGTTGTACTTGCTCGTGGTAATCCAGTGCGGACAATACGTCGCCAACGCTTTCGGCGTCGTATCTACTCCAAACGACGGTTTTGGTCCGGATATGCAGCACTCGTTCCAAACGTTCATTTTGCTGGACGGCCAAATCGAGATGTCGCCGCTT
>Ga0255769_10005425_pt1 | contig 11985 bp, 6 predicted proteins | sample 041ome_9_FD_179637 | JGI IMG/M metagenome (GOLD analysis project Ga0255769, IMG submission 179637) | Coastal salt marsh microbial communities from the Groves Creek Marsh, Skidaway Island, Georgia - 041413US metaG (version 2) | ecosystem: Environmental > Aquatic > Marine > Intertidal zone > Salt... | reverse complement strand
CGAATAGAAGGCCTCCATATATTCATTGGTGGTACAGAGCTTTACGAAGCATTGCCAATATTCAATGGGATACCTTATATGTAGATTCGAGTTCATATGTTCTTGGCGCAGGTGGCATAAATAACTTTAATGTCGCTCAATTTTATTCCAAGGCAAACCTTAACTGTGAATTGGTTACTGACAGTGTTTATTTTGATGCCGGCAATAAGTTTATGTGTAAAGTATTAGAATTCAACACCATAAGTGCGGATGGGAATTGCTGGGAGTATGTAGATTTTGAGGGCTATTCGAACGGTGCCAATTGGGACGCTGGAAATTCAAATCACAATATCTCGTATTCCATATTTAAGAATGTAAATGTCTCCAACGGATCCATTGTAGCCTCAAATAGCTTTGACAATGCTTCAAATTCTGGTATTACATTTTCTAATTCAGCGAGTAGAACGCTTTTCTGGGTTGGAGACACCGGAGAATGGTCTGACTCAACCCATTGGTCTTTATCCTCAGGTGGGACTCCTGGAGAATGCTTACCAACACCTGTAGATAGCGTTGTTTTTGACGATAATAGTTCTTCAAATGCTACAATGAGCGTATCACTAGCCAGTAATGCATATTGTGGTGACCTTATTATAACCTCGAATGCTCCAAACATTACCATCAATAATTCTGGGATAGAGTTAAATGTACACGGAAGTATGTATTTTGACCGCATTGCTACTATTCGCGCACCTTTAAACCTACGTGCTTACAAGTCCAATGAGTTTCTTAGAACCAAGTTTTCATACATCAGTAACTTACGATTTTATGCAGATTCCTCCCAATATTTAATCTTAGATAGTTTAAGGGTTGGAGATTTGAATCAATATGACGGAAAGATTGTAGGAAATGGAGTTTATATGAATATTAATCGATGTTGGAATAGGGGTGATTCACTTATAAACCCGAACGGAATTATGAATTTTAATGACGCTTGGGTTTTGAATTATTGGGATATTACAAATTCGAATGTAAGGATTTGGGATGAATTTCAACTTGTCGGAAATATCAATGCTGCAGGTTCCAATATAGAACTAAGTGGTCCGAGTCCATTACTAAAATTCAATTCTAGCGATACTCTTAATAATGTCGTTTTTAGCAATGGTAATGGTATAGGAGAATACAGATCAGATCAAGGGTCATTTATCAATAATATGACCTTCTTAGGCGACGGTACATTTAAGACGAATGCTCAATGTGATACACTCATATTCAGTAATGGTCACAGTTATTTTATCGATTCGAACAAAACTGTAAATGTTGAAAGTTATTTCGACTGTGACGGAGATTTCTGTAATCCGATTTTGATTCGATCTTCCACTCAGGGTGTTCAAGCGAACATCTACCTTCAGGACACCCTCTCTGGGGAGTTTCTTGAGATACGGGATATCAATTCCTCTGGGCCGGCGCCATTCTACGCGGGAAGCAAGAGTGCCGATCAGGGCAACAATACTAACATTATCTGGGCAAACAAACCGGGATATGTTTGGGGCTTTGGTCCCGACAAGTATTTGATTACCTGTGACGGCAGCAGTAACGACAGCATTGTCTTGCCTACTGACGGCTTTGAGGATGCATTGGGCTTCACCTGGTTCGACGGATCTACGGGCACAAATTATACCACCAATGCAGAAGGGGTATACTGGGTAGAGGCCAACTACGGCGGATGTAATGTCCCTGATACTATTGCTGTATTCTTTGATACCATCAGTCTGGATTTAACCAGTACGTATTTCTGTACGGGCGATACGATGAGCTTGGCTCCTGTGCGTGATACATTCCTTTCGCACGTGACCTTATTGTGGAACGACGGATCCGCCGATGCCAATAAATCATTCCTAGTAACCGCAGATACTACGGTATGGGTTCAGGTTGTAGACGCTTTTGGCAATACATGTGCAGACACTATTCATTCGAATATGGTCAGCAGTGATTTGCTGCCGGATTCACTGAGTGTATTGAACTGTTCCACGGCCCTGCTGGATAGCACGGTATTCGTGAACCTGATTGGAGCCATCCCTGATAGCGTGTGGTATACCTTAAAGAGCAATTACGATACGTTGAACAACATCTACGATGGAATGGTGGAATTAAGCGCATTGTTCAATACCTGTGTGATTACCGACAGTATGTATATCAAGCTGGACTCGGTAGGTTCCATTACGCCACAGAAAAACTCCTTCTGCCCCGGTACTAATGTGACTTGGAGCAACACCCACCTTTCTTCCAATTTCACACCGATGTGGTTTAACGGAGTATCCGCCCAAAGCGTCACTCAACAAGTATGGGCGGACAGTGCTGTATATTTCTACAGAACGGATGATTTGGGGAACGTCTGTGGGGATACATTAAGGTATTCGATCGACACTAATTTAGTATCGGTCGCTTTATCCTCTTGGTCATCGTCATCATCAACCAATTTGCTCGCTCCTTATGCGGATACGTTACAAGGCAATGTATACGGAGACGGTAACAGTTATTATTGGATGATCAACGGCGTCATTCAGGATTCCGGTGTAGGGACGTATGACACGTTGACCATTAATTTAGTGGATACGGGATGGTACAGTATTGGGTTTGTAGGGTACGATTCTATCTACGGCTGTGCTAAATACACTTCTTTGTATTACTACGTTAGCACACAGGCCGGCGCCTATATACCAAATGCGTTTTCACCTAACGGAGACAATACTAACGACCTATGGATTCCGGTGATCCACTCAAGCAACCCACAAGCTATTGAGACAAAAATCTACGATTCCTACGGGAACAAGATATTTGAGTATATAGGGGCAACAATATCCTGGGACGGAACAAATCCAAACGGGGCGAATTGCAATGCAGGAATCTATATCGTTCAGTGCAACTATACCGATCTATCAGGAAATAGTGTGCAGTCCGTTACGTATCTCACCTTGATACGATGACAGGTGAGCGTCATTTAATTGTAATAACAGACCAATCGTATTCTAAGGACCTGTTTTTAGCTCTTAAGGTGTGTAGCCAGGACTGAAAATCTTCCATAGGCATATAATTGAAAGGCAATATGCTGCCCGAACGTACTGTTCGTTCTTCTAGTGATCTAGAGTCATCTGGAAGAACTAGAGGAGTATTGGGACTGAACAGAACATATATTTTGACCGTTTCAAGGGGTGTATTTGTTGACTTGTATGCCACTATTTCGTATTTGGCATTTGAAGAATTTTCATGAAACAGAAATAAACGTTGATTCTCATCAACAAAATGAGTCGAAGTATAGCCTGTTATTTTTTCAGAAAGTGGAAAAATTGTCGATGTCCTCTGATTTTCTAAATCGTCCATGAATAAATACAACCAACCCGATTGACTTGCTTTGAACTTCAAATAAAAATTATCGCCTACAGAGAAAGATTGTGTGGGATTAGCATTGTTTCCTAGCTGCGAAAAAAAGGAATACTCAAAAGAAATAGAACGCTCTGCAAGTCGCTTACCGTAGCCTTTGACTTTCGCTCGAACCCATACTTCATCAGGAGCTCTTTGCTCAATAGAGACTTGAGGTTCTTGCCTATCCTTGATCCATTCACCGTTTACATAACTATCAGCAATTAAATTGAATAACTGTTTAGAATCAGTCTGGTCATTCTGCTCAATAGATTTAAGATAGGTCGTATTTCCCTGTATCACGACCTCGCCAAAAGCGGTTTTAAGCGCTTCAATACGGGCTTGTGTAATGGCCATAACCTTTGCCTCAGCGGGGGACATATCATCTGGTAAAATCATCTGATATTCACCTTCTATCTTCTGTAAGCGCGAAGATTGCGAGTATAAAAAAGTGGTGCTCATTAAGAAACTAACGAGCACCATTTTAATTAGTCGGATAGACATGTTTGATTTCTAATAGAATTAATCCAATTCAGGGTTCAAGTACTTCTCGTACTTCTCTCTTACCATATCTGTTTCCCATTGCAATTGAGTTTGCATATCAGCTAAGATTTGGTTTTTCACCATTTCATAATTATAACCGACAAGCATTTGGACCTCATAATTACCGTTTTCCAAACGTCTATATGCTTGAAAAAGTGGACTTACCACACCCAATTTTTTAGATACTTTGTTGACAGAAACCATAATTGAATTTGTCACAGATACAGCCTCCTCGTTGGACAATTGATTATTAGCAACATCCGATTCCACGACATTCTTCATGTTAGACTCAATGAGCGCGACTAAGTTATTCTTAGCCATCTCTATAGCCTGCATCTGAGAAGCCTGTTGTGTGGCTGCAACAGAAGAACCATTCGCAACGATCCAACGCGGAAAACCATTATCATCTATCTCAGATTGCTTCGCGTAGGCAGAATTGAGTTGATTTTCAATTGGCGGCTTACCAGGGAATACGGCGTACCCTTGCTTTTCATATTTGCGTGCTTCTTTTCGAGCAGTTTTACCCGCCTTCCCAAAGTCAAATTTTTTGTTGTAGCTGTATGATTTTCCCGCTCCACAGGAAACCATTAAAAGGCTCAACATGCTCGTTAGTAATACAAGTTTTAATTGTTTCATAATTTTTAGTTTGGAATTGAAATATTAAATGCATTATCACCTAAAAATCTTGGTGTTTGTTCTCTTGAATACAGTTCTCTAGCCTTGTACGGCACTCCGTTATTTGCGTCATTAATATACGCTTTTAATTCATCATAGGTTACCACTCTATCACCATTCAAATCTGCCGCACCATTCATGCCTTTAAGCAAGTAATAAGTAAATAAACCATGACGTTTTTCTTGGTACCAGCTCGCGACTTGATCGTCGGCAGAAGCAGTCATTATTGAAATGTTCCTAGGTAAGTTGTTAGAAACGGATTTGACCTTCAAACCTAAAGAGGAAGCATTCTTGACTAAATAGTCACCTGTGGAAACACCCCCAGAAAAGCAAGCGTCTACAATTAGTGTACTCTTCTTAGTATTCAACAAGGCTAGGTTATTAATCAAATCATCCATGGCAAAAGCAGTCAAACTCAATCTTGAGGGATTTGCATCTGTCGGCATCAGAAATCCTCTTGAGCTATTTAAATCAGGCGCACCGTGTCCAGAATAGTACACATAGAGTTCAGTCTTACCGGGTTTAATCAGATCTTTCAATCGTCCTTCGGCATTGTCTTTATCTCCAAAGAGTACTTTCATTTCGGACAAAGTAGCATCTTCTTTTAATATGATGTTTCCTGGTTTTACCCCTAGATAGGCCTTGAAATACTCTTGGATCGTATAAGCATCATTTAAGGCATACTCAACTGGCGGCATATTCCCGCGATAGTTTTTATTTCCAATGATTACCACAATTGCGTCTTCATTGGTGTCCAATGCCTCTGGTAGATCATCGAGAAGCTCGTTTTTAAAGCTCTTTCCAGATTGATCAACAAAAGCTTCCTCTTCAAATATTAATTGCTTTATTCCTTTAACCTCTTTGTTCAAAACCAACCCAATATCTTTGGGATCTGAGAATGGGTTATCCGATTTATCGCGAATAGCATAATTTATATTGAATGACTTTGCCTGATTGTTGCAAAAGGCTTGGAATTGATAATCCTTGACTTCTCCGGGTTTCAGGGCTCCTAATTCAGTCATCAACGTATTGTTTGGAGCGCCAACAATAAATACATCTTTACCAGAAGTGAGTCGAACACCGACACTATTTGCTGGACCCTCTCCAAAATTGGCAAAACGTAAGGTTACATCTATGAGTTCACCAGGTGATAAAATTGGACGACCATCATTATCAGAGACAGCAAAATCGGCCAATTTCAAATTTGGAGCTTTGAAAGATTTAGTTTTGAAACTCAATGCAATGGTATCCATTCCAAAACCATTGGCTTCTGCAAAAGACAAACTAATATTCGCTGTTGAATCTAATAGATAATCGTTAGGTGAAAGCTCGATATAGAAATCAATGGTCTGTCCATATTCTATTTGGTCAATAACACTGTTCAATCCGTCATAGCTGGCAATATTTGACTTCGTTAAAATTCTTATGAACTTTGCATCACCTTCACCTTGATTCTCAATTTCTAATTTAATTCTGGCTGTCTCACCTGCCGATAATATTTTATCGCCATCATTATCTATAAATTCTAAGGATTTCAAAACTAGTTTTGGTGGAAGCACATTGCTATATAGTCCTCCTTCAATCTTGCGTTGTTCACCTATGGCAAATTCCTTTCCATTAGCATGAATTAGTGATGGATTTATAAAAACTGTATCCGTTAGTGTACTATCAAGTTGTGCAATAACTCTAATTTTTGCGTTCTCAGAGTACTTATAAAGTTGACGTGCTTCATTTCTATCTAGTTTAATATCATACCATTGACCGTCGTATTTGATCGGATACATCTCTGTATACATGTTATAACGTCCTAACTCGATGGAAGAAATGTCAAGATATGCCAGTCTTCTACTATTCTGAATGGTTTCACTTTTTCTTAATTGTTCTAAAATTTGATGTTGACGAACCCGAGCTTTCGCAGCTGTAACTTGCTTGGCAAAAAGAAGATTTTCGTCCATTAGCCTAAAATCGTACTCATTATCAGTCTCAAACTGATTTCTCTCTGAGCGCAATGAGTATTCTTTAATCTGTGCATTCAACAAGGAGTCGTTTGTTGCCAAAGTGGCGAACTCTTCAATACCAGATTGTGTGATTGATTCAAGCACCTCTATAAATTCACCAGCTGACCAAAAGCTCAATGAATTACCTGTTTGAGAAATGATAAGTTTACCGGTAGGGTTAACGTAAATGCTAGAACTATTCGAATCCAAAGTCTCAAATCTTTCAAACGGAATTCCAGTATTTCCATGCCATAAAACCAGCTCGCCTTCTTTCGAAATTGTGGCTATATAATTCCCGAAATTGCTCCATTTGGCTGCTAAGAAACCTTCTGTTCTTTCCTTTAAAGTTCTTACCGTCTTACCATTCAGAGATTCTACCACGTTGACTACAGAATCACAACCTGCGATTAACATCATGTTTTCCGCTGAATTCCAAGTGATATCATTAATGCAATTCTTATTTTCTATTCGCCAATATTCGCGACCCGTCTTCATATTGAAGGTTGAAACTTCTTCGTTTGTAATTACAGCGATTTGGCTGTTATGTGGAGATATAAACGCCTTTAAAACATCTCTTTCTAGCAGCCTACGAAGTCCAATCTGATTACCCGTTGAATAGTTAATCTGATAAAGAAAACCTTTTTTATCTGCGACATGTAGAGTGTTCTCTCGATCCGCTACTACACTGATAATGTCATTTGGAATATTGAGGTCATTCTGGTAGAGCAATTCTCCCTTTTCGACATCATACACCAAACAAATACCTTCTGAGTCTACGCAGATAAGATTCAAATCCTTGAAGTCCCATGAAATGTGTGAAATATTATATGGATATGTTTTAATTTTGCGTAGTGACTGCCTGCTAATCACATCCCATATTTCGATAGAACCTCCATGGTTTACAAGGAAATATCTACCGTCCATGTTCCACTCAATACATGCATCTTTAAGTGCATTATCAAAGTTAAAATTGCCTATTTTCCGCTCGTCTATAATTGTCTCTTCAAGAGAGGTGATTGAGACTTCTTCAATGCTCTCGAAATTAATTGGAATACCTGTGATCTGATACCCCCCTTTTTCGAGGATATTCAAATAAGCATAGTTCCAATCAAGCGAATTTATAGATTCAGAATTAGTAATTTCAACCGTCTTATCATCAAACCCTTTCAAATCTCGAATTTTATATCTGGACCTATATTTCTTATCAGGACTCACAACTTCTAAGATCAATTCTGAAGTATTCCCTTCGCTTTTATTCGAAAGTTCTATGGCTAATTGCTGTCTTCCATTCTTTTCGGTCAATGAAACATCAGAGATAGCAATCTCTGGAGGGAGTGTAGATTTGTCTGTAAGGTCGAGAAGATCCACAAATTCGGTTAACACAAACTCCTGACCTAAATCTCTATTGATTAATTTTATGTTGATGAACTCTCTGGTGTTGTTCTTCAAATTTTTTTGCTCTATACACTCAATAACACATCTCCCAATATTATCGTGTAGCTGTTTAGCTAAATCTCTATTAACCTCAAATTCGTAGATATACTCTTCGAGTATAGAAATAGAATATATTCCAGTGGTGATATCATATTCTAAAAGCTCAAAATCTCTAGGATATATGGTAACTGGTTTTCTAGAATTTGCAACTTCCATTCGCGACAAATAATCAAAGTAATCATTCATGCGCATATCGTTTTCTGAAGTCATCACAAGTTGATCCACAAGCAACTCAATTCCCAGAGAAAATCTTTTGTTGAATTCTGATTCAGTCTCAAATTGACTTCGGATTCTTAGTAACGGAAAAAGCAAGGGATTTTTCTCCACCCATAGAGCAAAATTATCTGTAGTGAACAGTCGTTTAATGGCATTAGATTGACATAATGAACCTATGGATTTTTCGGGGGAAGTACTTAGCCATTTGTTCAAATCCTCAATAACAGTAGCTCCTAGTCCAATTCGAGATACATAGCTTAAACCACTTTTATCTATGACGTAAACCTTATTCTCATTCACATTTACGTTAAGGTCAGAAACTTCAAATTCAAATCCTTTGATAATTGTTAATGGCTCTAACGTAGCTCTGTCGTAAACTAAAATATTCTTTCTGAAACCAATGAATACATAAGCATCATTCTTAGAAATACAAGTTGACTTTTCAGCAGAACAATCAACTTCAAATTCCTGCTTCTGTAAAACAGAAAGTGTTTTACCATCCAGATTATAAATCTTACCACACTCATCTATTATGGTAACTGTTTCTCCATTTAGAGAATACTTCAATGAGATAATGGTCCTACCGCCTGGGGATTTAATTTGATGTTTTAATTCCGATTTGCTTATGTTGATAATATTGATGCGTTTGTCATTACTGGACGATATAATGTCCTGTCCATCAATACTCCAGTCTAAACAGGTAATTCTTCTGCGATGTTCGTCTACGTTTAAGATGATCTCTTGTTTGGGTAGATCAACCACAAATACTGAACCTTTTTTGGTACCTACCGCTAGTTTCTGTCCATCGTCACTTAAAGAAAGTGCTGTAACTGACTCTTCTTTAGAAAATGGGTTGAAGCTATTTTCCATCCTTCCACCAAGAGCGTCAATTATGGAAAACATTGCATTTTCATGTACACAATAAATTCTTGTCCCTTTGTCATTCCATACAAAATCTATCATTCGGTTTTCCTCAGAAATAGGAAAAGAGATAATCGTATCCTTGTGAAGGACATCAAAAATTGTTGCTCGCTCCGAATTAGTATTTAAGATGTATTGCCCGTTTGGAGATGGAAAGGTTTTAAAGTCCTTTTTCCCTGATATAAATGTTCTGTTCTCTGAAACAAAACTAGTTGCATACTTCGCATTAATTGCGAATTCTACATATCCTAAATCTTGAGATTTTAATAGGAGTGCTGAAACGCCGAAAACTAGGGACCATAAGATCTTTTTCATCGTGACTTTAATTCTTGGTTGGTTGAATGTTAAGGTCTCTAAACCTCTAAATTAAGCATTTAGTTTTTGATTTAGGTAAAAAGGTCAGTTGTAATCCTGTAACTAGCTCAAGCAGGTCCCAGCTGCATTAAGGTTACTTGATTAAATAGTCATATACTAAAGTGAAACCTGAGCCATAGCATATGGTATAGATGAAGGCTTTTTTAACTATATCTTTTTTAGAGGTTTCTTTTGGAGATGTAGCTATTGATAAAATTATCATGGTATCCCTGAGGCTTCTACTCGCATGATAACCATCTGTCAATCCAACAAGAAAAGTTGTGCTCCCAAAAAACTTAGCCCCATTTTCGGGGTCACCATCTTTATACTTATTTCTCCAACTTAACTCTGGATTCCAGTATTGTTCATTAGTCGCTCCTGTTGAACGTGTAAATTCTGGATAATGAAACAGCAAGTCTTGCGACAATCCATCCGCTGCACCCGCGACAAAAAGCATTAGGTAGATTGGTGCCTCCTTTTTCATTTCCAACCTTTTCCAGAATGACTTTTTTTGATTCTGAGAAAGTTGCACCAAAGCGGTATCAGATTGTGCAGCAACTGAAATTGGTGAAGCACACAATACTCCAAGGATAAATAGTTTTGCTAATACGCGTTGGTTGAACATATCTTACTAAAAATAAGATTTTCAGATCAATTCCAATCATACCTCGTACAGCTGTTTAAATCCTGTTAACCGTGGCTCATGTTCATCCCTTGGTTAAACACTAATCGCAAGATTGTTAGGGTTGGAACCTTCATGTTACATGATGCTAATACAAATAGAGTGGCTTAAGATTTTACGAAAAGTCAATTTTAAAAATCTACTTTTTGGCATAGCAGTTAACATTTAAAATAAAAAACACCTACACATTTCTGCGTAAGTGCTTGATTTTCTAAGTGGAGAAGATGGGATTCGAACCCACGACCTCTTGACTGCCAGTCAAACGCTCTAGCCAACTGAGCTACATCCCCATCGTGGGAGGCAAATATAGGTTAAGAGTTTGAATCCCTTGCTATGGTTGCCTTACAGCTTTTTCAGATTTGGTTGTCTGGTTAAACTTATGTTCTACAAATATAGGCTGAGGACCCTTCATTATGGCACATTAAATAGGAATGTCATTATAAACGGCGGCGGTGAAACATAAAGTATCTAATCCAAGATGTTATGCCGCCGCCAATGGCTGAGAATACCAGGGCAGTTAAGTAGATACCTGGAGCGTGCGCTCATAATAAAGTACGCATATATAACAATACCGGCGCTACGATAAGTTTATCGGCGCTACGATAAGTTTACATCTAATGTTTGAATTTTTGAAGTAGTTTGATACAAAACTTAAAACACTTTATTATGTCAACATTTGGTGCAGCTTTTTTCACTTTTTGGTTCCTTAGTATGGGCGTCTTTGAAGGTTTCTATCGGTTTAGAAAAGACAAACGTTTCAAGGAAGGTTATAGCTACAAGGGCAAGGTTAGAATAAATCAATGGATTAAGGCAGCACTTTGGTCTATACCAGTGGGTCTAATTGGTGGTGTTATTTCGCTTTTCGGTGTGTTAGGCTAACGAAATGAGATTATATGCCAAGGGAACTATTCTAAGTAATTTACTTTTTGGGCAAAATGCGATTATTGACTGGTATACACCTTATAAAGTAGTCTTAGATACCGATAAAAAAATCTTAACTATAGAAAAGAGAAACGCCTATCTCATCGGCGTTGATAAAATTACCATTCCTGTAAAAAATGTAAGGAATGTCACCTACGATGCTCATTTGTTTGGAGGAGATCTACATTTCAAAGTTTATGGCACTCGAGTTCAAAGTGCATATTGCCTAAGAAAAGCATCCGCGAAAAGAATACGCGACTTCCTCGTTTCACAAATGTCAATTAATAAAGGACTTAATCTAAACTAATTATGTACAGTATACCCGAAAAGATTTGTCTAATGGCCTGGGATATGTCCTGGCAAGATGGCACGGACTCTGAATCAAACGCTACTGAGAAAGAAAAAAATCTAGTAAGAGCAGCAAGGAAGTTTTTTCAATTAGACACGGACACATTTAACTCAGCTTTTGCTAGAAAAAAAAGCGACAACAATGGCTTTTATGAAGATTTAGGGAAATCTGATCCTCTCACCCAGATTGCAAGTCTTTACCTCAGTTTAAAAGTAGCATTTTCTGAATCTGAAGATTCGTCAAAAGAAAGTAACCTTAGTGATAAAGAATGGGAGTGGTTCAAGAAAAAACTTGAGCTTTATGACTTACCCTATTTTAAGGTTCGCACCGATATCAAAAATCCTGGATATGCTGTAATTAATGCCATCGCGGATACAACATTCTTAAAAGACAATGAATTGATAGAATTGGCTCTAATGGAGAAAGAGATGGGAACC
>Ga0255769_10005413_pt1 | contig 12007 bp, 8 predicted proteins | sample 041ome_9_FD_179637 | JGI IMG/M metagenome (GOLD analysis project Ga0255769, IMG submission 179637) | Coastal salt marsh microbial communities from the Groves Creek Marsh, Skidaway Island, Georgia - 041413US metaG (version 2) | ecosystem: Environmental > Aquatic > Marine > Intertidal zone > Salt... | reverse complement strand
AGAGTTCAAGACCTTTGAACAAAGCAATGAACGAGGACGACTTCGAGGACGACGAAGCCGCGTTCCTCCGCCTCTCCTCGCTCACCCCGGAGGAGCTTTCAAAACACACCGCGAAATCTCGCGACGCGCTCGATCTTCGCTTGAAACGGTTGAGTTCTTTATACGAAAGCACGGAGTTGGAATTTAAGGAGATGGAACGAGTGAAGGAGAAGTTATTGGAAAACGTAAACAAGCTGCGAGAGATGACGAGAGAGGAGGGAGAGGAAGAGGAAGAGGAAGAGGAAGAGGACGGAGAGATTCAGAGGCTGGAGAGGCTGCTTTTGGAGGAGAAGGAGAAACAGAGGGCGATGATGATGATGACATCCAATAAGAAGTGAAATAAGAGTTTAAAGAGAAAGAGAAGCTTTGGTTGAGAGTAGAGTGTGCGATAATAATAGCAGTAGCGATCGTAGTAGTTTGTTTTAGGAGTAGCCGATTCATTCGCTAATAACGCGTGCCGCGATGATGATTGTTTTTGTGACGTAGCCAAGACGTGGATTCTCGACGCGCCGAAAGTTTCTCTCTTTTATCGCTTCACCCACTGAAACGCCTTTCTCGCTTTCTTCAAACCGGGTTTTTTCCGCTCCACAATTCTCGAGTCTCGGGTCAAAAATCCAAGCGGTTTCAACTGCGCGCGAAAGGCCGGGTCGTAATTTTGTAAACTCCTCGCCACGCCTAACCGAGCGGCTTGACTTTGACCGCTCAAGCCGCCGCCGTGGACGAGGACGCGCACGTCGAACAATCCTAAAGTGTTCGTCGCCGCAAACGGCGCTAAGACGTGCTGCCGCAAACTGACGTCTTGGAAATACTCGTCCAGAGGTTTCCCATTGATGACGATTTCCCCGAACACTTCCTCCTCCTCCTCTGTCTCCTCCTCGTCTCCTGCTTTACTCCCTTTCGCCGGAACAATCCTAACTTGCGCCACCGCCGTCTTCCTCTTCCCGGTCCCGACGCTCCCGCCGAATCGATCGATTTTCTTCACTCTGTTCATAGTTTGCTCCATTTGCTTTATCTTTTCTCTCTCTTGCCGTTTCTCCTTCTCTAAACTCTTCGCGTCTTGGTAAAAATGTTCCAGCGGCGGTAACCGATCCTCCGCTCTCGGTTCTTCCCTCTCTAAAACCAATGCCCTCAACTCTTCGATGATTTCTTTTTCCTCTTTCGTTTGCGTCTCCAAGTGCCTCTCGGCCGTTGGGTCGTTAAACTCGCCGTATAAAACGCCTTCCGGTATGTCGTCGATGTTGTTCGTGCCGTCTGGGATGTCCGAGGGAACTGGGATGGCGATTTGTGAGCGGATCATCGCGAGGATTTCAGACTCTGAATGCGGGCGTTTTTTGCTCGATTTGGATGCAAAACGACGCGCTCGATGTGTGGTATGCATCGCTTGAATCATCGTCGGTGGATTCGAGAAAGGAGGAACAGCGTTGCTCCCTTTACTGGTGGAAGCGAGGAGCGATCGCGCGATGCGTTTCGCGTTTTGTCGAAACATTAGTAGTATTGGTGTTGATGTTATTTATAATGACGCATCGAAAGTAGAGAGGTCTTTTGAATGTTGGGCGGGATACGCATGCGGGGGGACGAACGAGTACTACCAGAGGTACTTAAATAATTATTTATTTCAAAGTTTCACGCTTTAAACGATTTACTCATCGTGGACGGCGATTTCATCAAGCCGTTTTTCTTCCTGTCTCTCCTCTTGTATCGAATCTTGCACGGATGTTTCGGGCCGACGACCATGCCTTCGTAATCGGGTTCGGGTAAGTCGCCGATTAAATCAAACTCAAAGTTTCGAATCAACACGGACCAGATGGTTTTGATTTGCATGAAGGCGAAGGTTTCGCCCATGCATCCGTGTCGACCGGCGCCGAAGCCGATGTACGAGGCGAACTTGTTTTCGTCCGATTTGAAGCGTTGCGGGTCGTAGGTGTTTGGGTTTTTGAAGACGGAGTCCATGCGATGGGCAAACGCCGGAGAGGTGGCGCAGATGTGGCCCTTCGGGACGGTGTATTTCTTACCGTCCGAAGTTTCCACGTCAAAGTTCACCTGCGCTTTTCTCAAAAGCATGATCAAAGGCGGGTGCATTCGCAACGCTTCCTTCACCGCAAAGTGTAACTCGTCCATTTCCGCCAACACGTCGAAATCAATCTTCGTGCCGTGTTTTTTCATGATTTTTTGCTGCTCTTGCTCGAGATACGGCATCACGCGTTCTTTATTCGCAATCGCGAGTAATCCAGTCCACGTGCTCGTGATGGAACTCGTGTGTTGCCCGGCGAACAACACCGCGATCAACATCCCCAAAACTTGGTCGTTGGTCAACTTCGACCCGTCTTTATACCTGGCGTCGATGAACGTCTGCAACACGTCCGGCTCCAAACTCCCGCTCTCTCTTCTCGCTTGAATCACCTTGTCAAAAATCAACGCCAAATCTTTCCTCGCCTTATCTCTTTTCCTATGCGCCTCGATCGGCGCGTACGGGAAAAACACCGACAACGGCACCATCCCTTTATCCAAATCGTGCACCAACGCCGTCACCTCGGAAAACAAATTCTCGCGAATTTCTCTCCCGAGCAAACATCTACTCGCGGTCAAAACGATCAGCTCGCTCAGAGAGTCCAACAAATCCACCTCGCCTTCGTCTCCCCACTTCTCGAAAAACGCATCCGCCTCTTTCACCATCATCCCGACGTACGTTCTTAACCGCTCGCTCTTCAACGAATCCGCGAAAAACCGAAACTGTTCCGCTCGCGTCTGATGATCGACGTCAAAAACGACGCCTTTCCCGAACGTCGGCACGTTAAACTCGTACACTTCTTTCTGCGACATCTCCACATCCTTCGCTTTGAAGAAAAACTCGGAGACTTTCGGTCCGATCAAAAACGTGATTCGCTCGTGAAACACCGGCACGGTGAACACTTCCCCGTATTTCGGAAACGCTTTCGCCATCAGTTTCATCGGGCCTTTGAGAAACTCCAGCATCCCGCCGACGAGAGGGATTTTTAAACCGCCGCTCCATTCGATTAAAGGTGGCGTTTTCTTCGATTTGAAAACTTTACGCGTCAGAACGTCCAAAACGACCAAGAGAAGGAACACGATCAGCGACGCGATGGACACGACGCAGACGCTCCAAAGGATAAAATCATTTCTCGTCGTCGCTACCACCGCTGCTGGTGTTTCTCGCTTGAAGAAAAAAACGAGAGGAGGCGTCGAAAACATCGTGTCTTTCCTTCTTCTTCCTTCTCTCTCTCTAAATTTCTCTCGCACTCCTGCGCTTAAAGTCTTTGATTCTGATGCGTCCAAATCTACGCTCGTCGAAGCAAAAACGCGAGACTTTTCAGAGAGAGTTTTGCAAACACGCAAAATTTAGGGTTTATGTAACGAGAACCCTGAGTCTGTAAGTGCTTACTCCTAAGTGCATATTCTTACTCTAAAACCCTAAAATATAGACTCTGTGAGTGCTTCGTTCGTACTCCTCAGTCGCTCTGTCGTACTCTCATTTGTCCTCTTTTTGGCGTCGTTTGGGAAACGCGAGAGAAGAAGAAAAAAAGCGTCAAACCAACTCGCACGTTTTGTGCGTACTTTATTACTCTCTGTTCTATTTAACGCGCGTAGCATACTTTATTATACTCTTTAAAGGTTGACGCGCAAACGCAGCGTTTGTCGATCGTCATCTTTTGAGGAGAGAGACGAGAGCTTTCTCCCGCGTATTTATTCCTCCTCCTTCCTGCTTGTCGTGTGTATGTGTTCGTCGTAGAGGGAAGACGTGAAAAGGATTCCGATGGTGACGATATCGGTGCTTCCATCGTGGCAACACCAACGACGAAAGAGCTCGCCCTCGAGGAAAAGAAAGTACGGGGGAAGTCGTCGTCGCTCTTTGAACAAAGCGACGACGACGTTTGGGAAGATGCTGTTTTTGCGTGTATTTAACGATGATGATGACGACGAGAAGAAGAGAAAGCAACAAAAAGTGATGATGAAACTGCACCAAACGCGAGGGGAGAAGCGCGGCGTTTTTGTATCATCACATCGAGGAGGAGTTTTAGGAGGAGTTTTAGGAGGAAAAAAGAGTAAGAGAAAGAAAGCGGCGGAGATGACCGAGCGGACGATGACGAGCTATTACGACCGGTCCTCGCGAGGCGGGTTTCGGCCGGAAGATTTTTCGTCGGTGGACGAGGACGACGAAGAAGAAGAAGACAAAGAAAAGCAGAGACGACGACGACGAAGACGACGACAGTCGGGCGAGAGCGCTTCGACGACCTCGTCTTCAACTTCGTCGTCGTCGTCGTCTGCGTTTACGAACTTTTCCATGAAGATGATACTGGACGGCGAGGAGACGAAAGAGATATTCACGTTGGCGGTTCCCGCGCTGGGCGCGTTGTTAGCGGATCCGCTGATGTCTTTGATCGACACGATGTTTGTCGGGAGAATCGGCGTGAACGAGTTAACCGCGCTCGGACCGAACGCGGCTATATTCCAAGTCATTTTTCAACTGTTTTCGTTTCTGTCCATCACGACGACTGGGATGGTCGCGAGACACTACGTGAAATTCAACGAAGGGTGCGAAATCGCAGAGTATAAAATTAGGAGGAGCGTGTCGATATCGCTGTTTTTCTCCGTCGCGTTTGGCATGGTCTCTTTGATCGCGTTGAATTGTTTCGCGAGCGATATTTTACGTCTAGTTGGAACGCCGGAAAGTTTGCTCGCGACGGCGGCGCCGTATTTGCGAATACGTGCTTTCGCGACGCCGTTCGTGTTGGCCTCCTATTGCGCGCAAGGCGCGTTTATTGGGAAATTAGACAGCAAAACGCCGTTGAGAATCTTCGCTTTCGCCGCGGTGCTCAACGTCTTCGGCGATTTCTTGCTCGTTCCTTCGTACGGCTTACGAGGTGCCGCGTTCGCGACGTTGTTCGCGCAGTGCGCTTCCGCAGTTCTGTTCTCCTCGCAACTCTTTGGGCAAAAGATGTTGCCGAAAATAGGAAGTCCCGAGTGGAAGTCTCCGCCGACTGCGACGGAAATCCAACGCATCACCAAAGTCAGCTCGGCGCTCTTCTTTTCCTCAATCTGCCGCATGGGCGTGTACACGATGATGACCACGACCGCTCTGCACCTAGGGAATGCCGTCATGGCCGCGCACCAAATAGCCTTGAACGTCTTTTGGTCGCTCACCTACTTCGTGGACCCGCTCTTCGTGGCCTCGACCTCCTTCATCGCCAGAGACTTTGAACGCGACGCGGAGAAAGCGAAAACCATCGCCAAAAAACTCCTCCTTCTTTCCTTCGCCGTCGGCGTCTTCATCTCCATCGTCGCCTTCTTGGTCTCCGCGTTTGCCTCTGGAGCGTTCACCACGGACTTTTACGTCCAATCCTTGGTCCGATCGGTCTCTGTTTACATGCTCGTCTCCCAGTGCGTCTCGGCGGTGGTCTTTGTCAGCGAAGGCATCCTCATTGGCGCAGGCGACGCGCGATATTTACTCCGCGCGCACTTGCTCAACTTCCTCGCCCTCGCCGTCGTTTTACGAGGCGTTGGTCACTTCTCCTTGGGTTTACGAGGCATATGGTTCGCCGTCCTCACGAACCAAATATTTCGGTTGATGCAACACGCCAACCGAACGATGGTCGATAAAAACGGGCCGGACATTTTTTTACTCAACGGAAACGGAAAAGACTGCGGTGTTGGCGACGCCGACGACCCCGACGACGAGGATGATTCCGCAGAGGTGGACGTTCGAGCGACACCAACACCAACAACATAGAAGTCATCACATTAATTCTCATCATCGTTAGAAGATTAAGATTGTGTTATATTTTATTAGAAGTCATCACACACAGCAAACAACACATTTTTAAACGGAACGAAAGTAAAACGCGCTCATAAAGTTCTCTTCTTTCTTCTTCGTCTTCGCCGTCGCCGTCGTCTTCTCCCGGTGTGTGTTGGGTTCGAAAAGAAGGATCTCGCAGCGCGTCGTCGTTTCGCTCTCGCCAGCCTCTGTGAAAATTGTGAGCACTTAATTGGAGAAATAAAGGAACGAGGAAAAAAAAGAAGCACTTTCCGGACAAATTTTGGATCGTTTCTCTCTCTCTTTACACTCGCGAATACGCGACCGGGAGAGACGCGCGGGCATTGCGAGACCGTCGAGAGAGCGCGAGTACTCGCGGGCGACGTTTTTCGTGCGTCTTTCTGTCTCGAGAGAAGCACAGGACAGAGACAGAGCGCAAAGGTTTTGGGGATTGAATTTTCCCATCGGTGGAATTTGAACACACGCGCGCGGAAATCTTCGAGGACAAACACACGCCTCGTTGTCTCTTCTCCGCGATCGAAACGAACGCGAGAGAGAGAGTAGAGAGAGAACGTCGTCGTCGGTGTTTCTGTCTCGCGGAAGAGCCTTCGTTTGGCGCGAAGAACGGGAGAGAGAGAGACATCCTCGAGGGAAAATTTTCTCGCTCCACCATTCGTCTTTCTGGCGAGATACGAAGAAAAGGAAGAAGCGTCCGGGAAGGACGATCACCAAAATGATAACGACGCGTTCGCATCCACCTCTCCGTCTCGCCCGTCTCTTCGTGCTCGCGTGTAGCGCCGCGTTCGTGCTCCAAGTCCGCGCGAATTACCCGGTTGTGCGGTTTCGCAACGGCACCGTGGGCGTTCGGAGCGACGGCGAAGTGCACGTGCAAAGCGACGAGTTTTTAGTCAACGGGCATTTGCGGGTGTCGGGAAGTCTGTACGTGAACGATACGGATATTGAAGTGTACGATGTTCGAGTGACGAACGTGGAGAATACGTTAGGTATTGATCCGGACTCGTTTACTTCGTGCTATAGTGGAGCGTCCGCGGCGAATTTCCCGAGCGCGTTGACGCATTGGATTGATTTTTCGAACAGTTATTACGAGGATACGTTCGAATCTGGGGCGATGATGAATTCAGCCGTTGATATCGTGAATAATGCGTCCGGTATTGAAATTTTTGGAGACGTGGAGTACATGCACGGTGTTCATCTCGGAAACGGCGCGGCTTTCTTCAACGACGTGAATTCGGCGAGAGGCGTGAGGTTTGGGACTACCAAGCTAGGGAAGAATCCCGAGATTATTATCGCGTATAATCAGATTGGGTACATGGAGAAAGGGGTCATTTTAGGCGACTATTCGACTGATGATCCCTCTTACCAGTTCGGGACGCGCGGGACCGGGAATAATAAGGTTGGGATGAGCGCCGATAACAACGCCAACATGGGGACAGTCGAGGCAGACTTTGACATGTGGCACGTAGCAGATGTTTATTATGGCAATACCGACGGCTTTCTCAATATTGATAACGATCCAAGTTTAAACAAGTCGTTCAGCATCAGTGGTCGGTATGACGTGGACGCAATGAGCGAGCCGCATATTGGCGGAGTAAATGTGGATTCCGAACACATGCACGGTCTCGTCGGCGAAGTCCTGTATTTTAACCAGAGACTCAGTCCCACCGAACGAGAGAGCGTGATGGCATACATGATGGAAAAGTGGATCGATGGTTCATCCGCCAGCGGAAGCACCTCGCAGTGTTCGACAACCATCAACGAAGACGGTTCCGTCAACTCGCCGAGTACAGTCGTTACCGCCATCGCGGAGTCCATCAGACGTCTGACGCCGATGGCGTGCGAACCGCCCGGCGGGGCTAGGTTATATTTCAACGGCGATGATTTTGTCTGCGAGTGCAACGAAAATTACGTCGGAGAATCGTGCACGGATTTACAAGACGGACGATAAAAAAGAAGAAGAAGAAGAAGAAGAAGAAGAAGAAGAAGAGAGAAAAGACCCGCCCGCCGCTACCGAGCGAGAGAGCGCTCGAAAACTTGTAGTATATTTATTTTATTAAAAACCGTATATTACGCACACGGATAGAAAAAGAAAGAAAGAAACACACGTCACGCGCATTCCCTCGACCGCGCGCGCAAAGTTCTCGCGTTCGTCGCGAGAGACTCGCATTGAGGAGTACTCTTCGGCCTCGCCGCAAAGAAGGAATTTGTACTAAACCCTAACCCAATAAATACGCGAAAGAGACCATACCAAAACCCCACAAAGATTAATTAGTTGCTTGCATTTAATTATCTCGACCTCAAACGTGGGACGAAGGACGAAAGACGACCGATACCTCGCTCGCCTTAAGCGTGTGTTTATATTGGTGGTAGCGTACCGCGTTCGTTTTTTTCTCTTTGTCGCAAGAAAAAGAGAGAGAAAGAGAGAGAGAGAAAGAAGTTCGCGTTTTAATTCCCACGAACACATAATTGTCGATTGTCGATCGCGGGGAAGAATATTCGGTTTTTGAATACGTTTTTGTTCTGATCCTCTCTGTTCATCGAGTCGTCTCGAATCGACGAGAGACATGTTTTTCCCTCTTTGCGCGGCGGCGCTCTTTTTCCTTTCCTCGTCGTCACTTTTGGATTCCGCTGAAGGGAACGATTGGCCAGTGGCTCGATTTACGAACGGCACGGTTGGACTCCAAAACAAAGGAGGGAAAGTGATGGTGAATTCGAACGAACTTCACGTGATCGGAGACCTCATCGTAAAAGGACAGCATTTAATTCCACCGAAGTGCATGCCACCGGGCGGAGATAAGTTGCAATACAACGGCACGCATTTGTTTTGCGTGTGCGCGGAGAACTGGTCGGGGGAGACGTGCGAGACGCCGCCGAGTCCGCCGCCGAGTCCGAGTCCGCCACCGCCGCCGCCGCCGTATACCGCGCCGCCGCCGTACGTGACGCCGCCGAGTCCGCCGCCAAGATCTCCTCCACCGCCGCCACCGAATCCTGAGAGTCCGAACGAGTTATTAAGGAAAGCCATTTCAGTATGTTTTGAAAAAGAAAGCAGTGGAAAGTGCGAGTGCACGTACGATTCGCCGTGCGGGATATATACGAACGGTGGAATGAGCGAATGGGATGTATCCAAGGTGACCGATATGATGCAGTTATTTAGAAATACAAATACTTTCAATGAAAATATATCAAGTTGGGACACGTCGCAAGTGACTGATATGAGATATATGTTTTATTACGCTCGTGCGTTCAACCAAGACATTGGGAGTTGGAACACGGCGCAAGTGACTGATATGAATGGAATGTTTCGAGATGCTTTTGCGTTCAACCAAGACATTGGGGGTTGGAATGTAGAAAAAGTGACGAATATGGAATTCATGTTTGTCAACGCTCGTACGTTCAACCAAGACATTGGGAATTGGAACACATCGCAAGTGACTAATATGTATGGTGTGTTTGCTTACGCTTCTGCGTTCAACCAAGACATTGGGAATTGGAACACAGAAAAAGTGACTTCTATGAGATCTATGTTTAATCAAGCTTCTGCGTTCAACCAAGACATTGGGAGTTGGAACACATCGCAAGTGACTGATATGTTTTATATGTTTTCTCAAGCTTATGCGTTCAACCAAGACATTGGGAGTTGGAATGTAGAAAAAGTGACTACTATGAGAGATATGTTTTCTTACATTTCTGCGTTCAACCAAGACCTCCGCAATTGGAATCCCCCAAGTAATTGCAACTTTTATGGAATGTTCAATGGCGCAACTGCTCATAACAAGGCGTGGACATGCCCATCGGGTCCAAGATCGTGTTACGCCCCAGCGTTCGCGAGTGATTACGCGTTAGTTTTGGCCGTTCAACAGTGCTTCACGGAATCGAGCGACGGCGATTGCTCGTGCTCGACGACGTCGTGCGGTTCGGCGGCGCAACACATTTCGAAATGGAACACCTCCGGCATCACACTGATGAATAATTTGTTCAAAGATAAAACGACGTTTAATCAAGATTTAAGCGGGTGGGAGACCGCATCGGTGACGCGCATGGACGGTTTGTTTCACAACGCGAATTCGTTCAACCAAAACATTTCGAGTTGGGATGTCACTCAAGTTCGCGATCTTCACGACATGTTCAACGGGGCGTCGTCTTTCGACCACGATATTTCCGGATGGGTTCTCCCAGATAATCCAACGTCCACGGACATGTTCTTAAACGCGGACGCGTTCAACGCTAAATTTACGTGTACCGGCGGCGTTAATGGACCGCCATCGACGTGTTCGCCGAAATAGATATACACGTGTTTACTCTACAAAACCTACCGCGATATACGAGGAAGGAGGGAAGGCTTTAACAATCGCCCCAAACTATTTTATAAAATACTAAATAATACATCATCGACGAGCGCGTACGTTCCTATACATGCCGCCCCCGCGCCCGCCAATATTCTCTTCTTCTTCATCATCATCTTCGTCGCTCACCCATTCTCTTTCGCTTTCGCGGTTGGTACCCATCGTCGTTCTCATCGCCGCGCTTGCATTTTTGCTCTTCCATCGAACGAGAAACCCATCCATACTCGCCGAGAACAATTCGCACTCGCGGGCGACAAACTGCGCCGAAGTCACTCGGTCCGCGTGACACTTCAAGCGCTCCGAAATCGCGCCGGTTCGAGAATCGTACACGAGTATCGACCCGTCTTGCGAAGGCACGAAAACGTTCACGCCGTCTTCCGAGCACGACATGGTTGTTGAATACCGATACTGCGCCGACGCCGCCGACGCCGTCCCGGCACCAGCTGTAGAACCCCTACCACTGCCGCTACCCGTGTTCATCGCACTTACGCCGCTCCGAGCATTTTGTGTCGTCATCGACGACGACGAATTCGAAAATCGTTCGAATTTTGTCGCGTCGCACCGACCGGTGCGCAAATCCCACTCGCGAACCCTCGCGTCGTTTCGGAATCCAAACCCTTTCGTGAAAACCGAACGACCGTTTGGGTGTATCAATACGCTCTCTATCCCATCCGCGTGAGCCCTCGCGTTTTCGTCGTAAAAATCTATAGGTTTCCTCAAACTGCTCCACGACCCTGATGTTCCTAAACCTTCGGTACCGCCGCCGTTTCCGCCGCTATTACTCCTCCGCCTATCCATGCTAAACAACGGCGCCGCGCACCGCCGAGCGTCCCAAACCGCACATCGACCCTCAAACCCGCACGTAATCACAGAAAACGCGTTCTCTTTCGACCAAGCGGTCTTGGAACACCCGCCCGGATGCGCTTTCGGTAACGTCATTCCCACCACGTTACTCCCGGGATCCCACAATTTCACGTCCGGCGCATCCGTCGCCACCGCGACTAAATCGTTATTCAAATGACTCGACAAAGACAAACTCACGTCCCGTATTCTCGAACCGAGCGCGACACCACTCCTTCCACCTCTCCCAGAATCAACAGACGACGCGTACGTCGCCGCCACTTCCGCGCGACTGGCGTCCCACAACTTCACCGTCCCGTCGAACGACGCGCTAAAAAACGCACTCGCGTCCTCGGGATACCACGCCACCGCCGAGACCGACTTCTCGTGCCCTTGCGACGTCCGCACGATGCGCGCTTCATTTTCACTACTCGCGATACCATTGGTACCACCGGTACGGCGACGACCAAATCTCCTGTTGGATGCAAAAATAGGCTCCACATTCCTCCTCTCGTTCCGATCGCCGTCCGTCTTTTCTGCTGCTTCTCGTCCGCCTCCGAAACCATCCATCGAGTCATACATCACCACGCTTCCATCCACGGTCCCGACTAAAGCGAACCTCTTTTCGCGCATCCCGCCAATTTCTAAGCACGTGACTCCACCGTTCCATATTCGAGAGAATTGTTTCTCGCTCGCGATGGTAAACCCGCGGTGGATGCTGTATCTCGCGACCGAGGATTGGAACTCGAGCGGACGGAGTTGACGGTTCGTTTCCCGAAGGCGGAGCGAGGAAACGGTCGTTGGGTTTGGGAGAGGTTTGGAGGGAAGGAGGCGTCTCGGTGGAGAGGGAGGTAACGCGTTGAAGCCGCCACCATGTGCGGTAGGTTTTTTGCGGCGCCGAGGCGGCATGTCCTCGTCCTCGCGTCGCTGCGCGTTGCGTTTCAAGGTGTGAGGGAATGCGTTTGGATTTCGATTTATACGCGTTAGGGATTACTAA
>Ga0255769_10005403_pt1 | contig 12022 bp, 9 predicted proteins | sample 041ome_9_FD_179637 | JGI IMG/M metagenome (GOLD analysis project Ga0255769, IMG submission 179637) | Coastal salt marsh microbial communities from the Groves Creek Marsh, Skidaway Island, Georgia - 041413US metaG (version 2) | ecosystem: Environmental > Aquatic > Marine > Intertidal zone > Salt... | reverse complement strand
TAATCCCAATAGTGTTGAACCGTTGCTCGTTACCTTGTTCTGTTTGCTCATCAATTACTTTACCATCAAATTTTATAGTCCAATCAGCTAGGTTGCCACTTGATATCAACACCCAATCTGTTGGATCGGTTTGTACAAAGTGAATAGTTTTAGTTTCAGCCGAAACTTTGTAGGTAATGTCGCCTGATGTATAAATATTTGCCATCAACTCGTTCACAGGGATTTTCCGAATTTTCTCCCATAATTCAGCGTTCGATACGTTCAACAATATTGCACGTTTATCTTTGTATCGATTTTTCGAAATTAGTTTTGCTAAATCAGATTTGGACAGGCTGACTTTGGAGCCATCAACAGCAATAGCATGGTAGCCTTGTTCTGTCATTTTGAGGTCTTCAAAGACAAGTTGTTCTAAACCAAATTCAGCCATCCGCTTTTTATAATTTGCAACCAAACCTTGTTGGTTATTTGCAATGTGCGCTTGTGCACCATCATTTATTTTTGCGGTGAGTATCCTAACATTTGTAATAGCTTGTTGGATAGCCGCTTCATAAAAACCCTCACTGTTAATCGTGAGTCTTTGAGATCTTGCTAAGAACTCAGATTTTAGTTCCTTAGATTCCAACACCCTCTCAAACTTGGATACAAATTGGCTATTGATTCCATCGGGGAATTGGACATTGATGAGAGTGTCTAATTTTCGTCCTATTTGTCTACTCGGCTCATGAATAAAACTTGCATTACCATCGTAGTAAATCGGTTCAAACATATTTTTTAGGGCGTTGAAATAATACTTGCGATTATGCGGACGCATTGCGTGAGCGGCATTCATCACCAACAAAGAAAATGCCATTTCATCAAATATTGTGTTATTTTCATTTGGATCTATTACTAACCCTAGATAACCCTCGCTGTTCTCAGCATAGTGGAGATAGCTACGCTGAATTTTTGAAAATGCTGATAGAGAGATCTGCGCTGAAGAGGATCCTTTTTCAAACCAATTATCATTTGTAAGCCTGCCAAGTGCTAAGGATTCTAACTGGAATAACGAATAGTCTTCATATGACCAAAGCAATTCTTCGTCGCCCTCGAAAATGGCGCTTTCACGGCGGAGATTTCGCTCCAATAGCTCTTTTTCTGCATTTTCTTGAAACAACATAGTCGATGAAATGCCATTTACAGAAACTTTAACTGCAAATGTTTCAGGGCTTATGAAATTTAACTTCTTTAGAAGTTGGGTGGCTAATATTTCATTTTCACTTCGACGAGTTTCAGGGATTAATAATTTGAAACTCACAGCTTGGAGGATATTGCCGTCACGCAGCTTTACATCGAGGGATCGTACCGGTTTACCACCTTCTAGGAGCCCTACATGATCTTTCAAGTCACCGTTTTGGCGAATACGCCCATTAAATTCACAAGATCCAAAAGAATATATAACAGTGAATTTTGCTTTGAATTTCTTCTTTAAGTCTGGGGATATATTCGTAGATTTTGATGCCAAAACTTTCAACAAGTTGCGTGCATATTTGGCGCTTTTAGCAACTTCGATGTTTATATGTTTAATGTTTTGTGGCTTAGATAATTCTTCAATATACTCACCCGTTCTAAACGTGCACTCCGCATGCACGGGTAGAGCAAAAACTAAACAAAATAGAAAAATTAGCGCTCTACACATGATTCAACGGCTTAGTTGTACATTCTTGACGTTGCTGTCAGCCTCTATAACCTGCTCTACGTTTTTTAGCGTCTTGAAGTCTGCGTGTGCAAGAGTGTAAGTGATTTCGCTGGAGTTCGACATTTTTGCCATAAGATATGGGCTTCCATCAAGTGCTTGTATTTTGCCACCGCTCGTAATTACCAACGTGGACATGTTGTTGCCCTCGGAAAATGACGATATGAAAAATGATTTTCCGAATAATCCTCTTGAAACAATCTGCACTAACAGCAAGACTAATACCACCAGCGTAACCGAACCGAGTAGCAAAATTAACCACTTCAATGAGACGGCTGCTGTAATCCCCATTGTAATTGCACCAAAATATACCGAAAGCTCTAAGGGTGATCTCACGGGATTTCTAAATCTTACAATCGAGAGGGCACCAACCATACCCAAAGATAAAGCTATGTTCCCAGAGATTACGCTGGTGATTACGTAGGTCAGTATTGGCAAAAGTGTAAGAGTTGCTGTGTGGGCGATGGTCTTGACCCAATTTTGCCCTACTGCTTGAAGTAAAAGCCGAAGGTAGATGGATCCGCAAAGCATAATTATAATTGTGATAATTTTATCGATATTTGCGGTCAAAATAGTCATGTAAATTTACTCCTTAGCGTTAAATACGAATAGACCTTTTTCTCAAAATTTGCAATGTTACTTGCAATGGAGCAGATATGAAATTTGCTGTTGGGTTGAAGAGGTGTTTTGTGCTAGAAGAGGTGTTTTGTGCTAAATGTGAGTGGAATGACCTAATCAAAACTACTTTGGATCCCCTTAAATTAAGCACGAAAGTAGCACGAAAATAATAATGTACATAACGTATTGTTATTATTTATTTTTTAATGCTATCAGTTTACTGAGCGTTAAGCTGGATAATTCAAAATATCTATATATTAGCGAGGGCTGTGCGAAATCACAGCCCTATTTTTATTGTGGGACTTTATAAGCACGCTCATATTGTGGTGGTACTTGTATTGGCTGTTGCAATGCAACCGATGCATCCCAACCCCATCTTGGGTTTGCAAGGAAGGCGCGCGCAAGGGCGACCATATCAGCCTCCCCATTAAGGATAATATCATTTGCTTGCTCTGCTGTTGTGATTAGTCCGACAGCGCGAACAGGAATGGAGACAACATCTTTAATCATTTTTGCAAGATGCACCTGATAGTTTGGCCCAACTGGAATTTTTAGCCCTGTGGTGATACCGCCACTTGAAATACACAGATAATCTGCGCCATGAGCCTCAAAACTTTTTGCAACATTTTTAGAGTCTTCAACTGAAAGCCCATCATCGCGCCAATCTGTGCCAGTAAGCCTTAAACCAAGCGCTATGTTAGATGGCACTGCCTTGCGCACTTCATCAAAAATTTTTAGTGGAAACTTCAATCTATTATCCAAAGAGCCGCCAAATTCATCCCCTCTTTGGTTTGAGATAGGCGAGATAAATTCATGTATCAGATAACCATGTGCACCGTGGAGCTCTATCGCAGAAAATCCCAGTCTAACAGCGCGTTTTGCGGCATTAACGAAATTCTGCGTTATGTTCTGCATCTCGTTTTCGTCCAATGCTTTTGGAATAGGAGCGCCTTGTGTAAAGGGAAGAGCAGAAGGAGCTGAGGTTATCCAAGCATCTTCTTCTTTAGATAAGGCTCGCCCGCCTTGCCATGGGACATGATGAGAGGCTTTTCGCCCAGCATGTCCAAGTTGAATGGCAAATTTTAAATCATTCGTCGCAACAGACCGAGCGGAATTTAATACCCGTCTCATTGCGTTTTCATTCTGGTCTGAATATAATCCGACACAATGATGAGTAATTCGCCCACGTCTCTCAATTGCTGTGGCCTCAACTACGAACATACCAGCACCGCTCATTGCCATCTGCATTGCATGTTGCAAATGCCAATCATTCATACTGCCATCATCAGCAGAATATTGGCACATCGGAGATATAACGATTCGATTAGAAAGCGTTACTGGACCAATTGATAAAGGCGAAAAAAGCATTATAAAATCCTTGTTATGAGCGAAAGTAATTTTTCAGGTTGCTGAATTTGCGGGCAATGACCGCTATCCGCTATTTGATGATAGTTTGCTTGGTTTATTTGCTCGCACAACTCATTCGACATTGAGGGCGGTGTTGTCTCATCTTGCATCCCAGCTATAACATCAACGGCACATGTAATCTGATGTGCTAGTGATAGATAATCAAGCTTTGATAATGCTTCACATGCTTTTGCGAATTGTTCTGGATCTGCTGACAATAACTTTATTTTGCGTTCTGATATAATTTCTGGGTTAGCGTGCCGAAAATCATCTGGGAACATGCGGCTCATTGCTATATCAAGTACCGCATTTATGCCATCACTTAGTACTTTCTGCGACATTCCCTGCAATGGAATTTTTCGCTCTTCTGGAAAAGCCCCGCCGCTATTGGCTATAACAAGATGCGATACAAGCTCTGGATGCCTTAAACATAATCCAACCGATACAAAACCGCCAAACCCGTTAGAAAAAACTGATACAGGTTTATTTCCATCTTTTGTCATATTAAGAGATTGAAACAATGCTGCTGTCCAGTCGGCGTAATCATCGATAGTGCTGCACTCTCCAGTCGAGCCGCCATAACCTGGAAAATGAAATCTTGTTACGTGAAATGATTCTGCCAATTTATCTATAATACCATCATACACCGAACAATCAGCTAGCAATGTGTGAAAGAGTACAAGAGTAGGGGCATCTATAGCACCTCTGGTTTCGTAAATGGCATGCCCTTTTTGTGTTTGTATTTGCTGCATCTCTCACCTCCCTTAAAACATTCAAATAAAAAACATTCATCTATTACATATATTGTTTTTCTATTTTCATTCCTATGTTTTAGCTCGTTACTAAGAGCCTCCGTTCGATAATAGCAGTGGAATGAAAATAGTTCTAGTATAGATTATCGATATTCTTGCTTTAGCCGCTTTTATTCTCTAAACTTTTAAAACTATATCTAAAGAGGTTGCCTGCCCCTTACTAATATTATAAATCACCAGATAGTGGAGTTTTCAATGAAGCCAGTTTTGTTTAGTTTTTGGCGTTCTCTAGCCGCATGGCGTGTGCGTATCGCTCTTAACTTAAAAATGATAGACCATGATTTATCCGTTGTGAACTTGCTTGAGGGGGAACAATTCAAGGATAGTTTTACAGACCACAACCCAGAACATTCAGTTCCAGTGCTTCAGCTTGATGGGGATAGTTTTGCGCAATCGCTTGCGATTATAGAATATCTAGATGAGCGCTATGATGGAAAACCGCTTTTGCCATCTGACTCCATGGACCGATATTTATGTAGAAGGTTTAGTTTAATAAGTGCGGCAGATTCGCACCCCGTAATTGTTCCAAGAGTGCGCCGTTTATTGGCAGGCGAATATGGATTTAACGAAAGCCAAGTCACTGATTTTTGTGCCTATTTTATGAGACGCGGCTGTGAGGCAATGGAGAAATTATTATCACATGACGAGTATCTATCCTATCAGAAAATAGGGCCTTATGTCCTTGGTGGTACGATATCTATGGCTGACTTATGTCTAATCCCACATATTCAAGGTGCTCGTAATTTTGGGGTTGATGTATCTGTTTATGAAAGATTGATATCTATTGAAACTGCTTTATATGAGCTTGAAGAAGTAGAACAAGCCCATCCGAAATATCATCCTGGCTTTGTGAAGCCGCAATAGGGTTGGTTTTGAAACAGGAGCTTGCATAAGATTTGCTAAAATAATTGCTATCAGAATTTTAGGAGAATAAAATGGAATTAGAAAACAGATTTTTCGTCCCTCTTGGCCGGCCTGATGCGATGAAAGTTCTGACAGATGTTCCGAGAATTGCTCCATGCATTCCAGGGGCAAGCCTAACTGGTGAGGAAGATGGCCTATACAGCGGTCAGGCAAATGTAAGACTAGGCCCTGTGGCCTTAAGCTTTGCAGGTACAGCCTCCATTACATCGATTGATAATGATGCTCATACAGCGCAGGTCAAGGCGCAAGGTTCTGATAAAAAAGGCCGCGGTCAAGCTGAAGCAATAATGACGTTTGCACTTGAAGAAGCCGACAATGGTCAAACAGAAGTGATTGTTCGAACAGATGTATTGCTGTCTGGGTCAATTGCTCAATATGGCAGAGCAAGCGGGCTAATTAATGTAGTTGCAGGGCAAATCGTCTCTCAGTTTTCTGAAAACCTAAAAACAGATATTTTAGAAAAACAAGGTGATGAGGTTGAAAGAGGCGCTTCTGGAGATTTAGAGACAAAAACCAACGAGCAAGATACGCCAACAGATAATTCTGGCAAGCAAGCCTCCACCAATGCCCCTAAAAACGAATTAAATGTTTTTTCATTGCTGATTGCTATTGTGAAAAGTTGGTTTACCAAATCTAAATAGGAACAAAGGCATATCTGTAAACTAAAATTACCTCTTCTGAACCTTGCAACTTATTCCTGCTACAGTTAAAACCGTACAAGTAGATATCTTGGAAGGGTTGTAATTTTATGTCACAAATTCGGATTGGAATTGCTGGGCTTGGCGTGGTTGGAGCTGAAACAGCGCGACACATTTTATCCTCACAGGATATTCTCTGCCGCAGAGCAAGTAAAACCCTTAAGATTATTGCGGTTAGCGCAAGAGATGATACTAAGGATCGTGGGTTTCCGCTAGATGATATCGTATTTTATACAGACCCGCAGAAAATGTTAGATCATGATGATATAGACGTCATCATAGAGCTAATCGGCGGTGAGGGAGGCGTTGCGCTTAGCTTGTGCCAGAAAGCCTTGCAAGCTGGAAAGCACGTTATTACAGCCAATAAAGCAATGATTGCGCATCATGGGTTTTCCTTATCCAAACTGGCAGAAGATAATAATGTCACACTTCAGTTTGAAGCTGCGGTCGCTGGCGGCATTCCGGCGATTAAAATTTTGCGAGAGGGTCTTGCTGGAAATCAGATAGAAACTGTGGCAGGTATATTAAACGGAACCTGTAATTATATATTGTCAGAGATGACATCCTCTAATAGTGCATTTCCAGACGTCTTAAAAGAAGCACAACATAAAGGTTTTGCAGAAGCAGATCCAAGTTTTGATATTGATGGGGTAGATGCTGCCCATAAATTGGCAATCTTATCTGCCATCGCCTTTGAGCAGAAAATTGAGTTCTCCAGCCTTTCTATCTCCGGTATAAGACATGTTTCTGACATTGATATAAACTATGCAGCAAAGCTCGGATATTGTTTGAAACTACTTGGTATAGCGCAACGCGGCGGGCCAGCCGAGGTTACGATGGCGCTAATTCCCGATGATGAGCAGCTTGCATTAGTAAATGGCGCTCTCAATGCAGTTAGTTATAGTGGCGCGCCTGTTCAATCCTCAATCTGTATTGGCCCAGGCGCTGGTGCGGGGCCAACTTCTTCCGCGGTACTTGCAGACTTAATAGATATTTCAAGAGGGCTTGCAAATTACGCATATGGAAGTCCAGTAGATTCGCTATCAGAGCAAAAATTAGCATCTCAAACATCTAAAGAGCAATGTTATTACTTGCGAATTGCAGTGACAGATAAGCCTGGAGTGTTATCGCAGATTTCAGCAGTGCTGAGAGATCATGGGCTGTCCATAGCTTCAATGATACAAAATGGTCAGTCAGAGGACGGTCCTGTATTCTTGGTATTAACAACTCATAAATGTGCAAAAATCGATATTGAACAGGCCGCTGAGGTAATAGGGAATGCCGATCATGTACTAGATTCGCCGATGGTTATACCTATCTTTGACAAAGGTTTTTTTAGCTAAGAATGATAGATGTTCCCCCCTTATCATCTGATAACCTTATAAATGTTCACTCTTCATTATCAGGTGCAAAATGGGTATCCCAGCCATCAGACTTTAAAGATGATGTGGTTAGACGTCAGGCACTGCGATTGCAGGAAACACATGGTCTGCATCCTGCAATATGTCTTTATCTGGCTAGAAAAGGCGTTTTTTCTGATGAGGTTGACACTTACCTTGACCCAAAATTAAAGATGTTATTACCAGAGCCATTTTCATTTAAAGGAATGGAAGAGGCAACGCAAAGACTGGTTCACGCAGTTGAACAGCACGAGAAAATTGGAATTTTTGGAGACTATGACGTTGATGGTGCGTGCTCTGCTGCTCTGTTTCACAAGGTTTTAACGTCTCTTGGCTGTAATGTTGAGATTCATATTCCAGATAGATTTACAGAAGGTTATGGCCCAAATATTACTGCATTACAAAATCTTAAAAATAATAATGCATCTCTTATATTAACAGTTGATTGTGGTATAATGGCACATGAACCCCTAAAAGCAGCTAGTGAGAGCGGTTTAGATATCATCGTAATTGATCATCATCTGGCAGGACCGAATTTGCCGAATGCGATAGCTGTGGTAAATCCAAATCGTCTTGATGATGAGAGTGGGTTTGGATATTTATGTGCAGCAGGTGTTTGTTTTATTACATGCGTTGCCTTGCTTCGTGCATTGCGCCAATCAGGACATACAGAATTGCCTGAATTGCTATCTTTTCTTGATCTTGTTGGGCTTGCCACGTTTTGTGATGTCGTTCCCATAGAAAGTCTGAATAGAGCGTTCATCAGGCAAGGGCTTGTTGTGATGCGTAATAGGCGGAATACTGGTCTCGCCGCATTAGCAGATGTTGCCGGGTTGGATAAAGTGGTTGGCGAGTATGAATGCGGATTTGTTCTTGGCCCTCGAATTAACGCGGCTGGCAGAATGGGTAAATCTGATATAGGTGTGAAATTATTGCTAGAATCAGATCACGAAATTGCTGTCTCATTAGCCATAAAGTTAGACGAGTTAAATAAACAAAGACGGTCTATCGAGCAAGAAATTACAGTTCATGCGACTCAACAAGCCGAAGCTCAATTAGAAGAGAATCCAGATCTTCTTGTGCTTGTGATTGCGGATAAAAGTTATAATGAGGGTGTGTTGGGCATTGTAGCAGGCAGATTGAAGGAGCTATTTGCAAGGCCCGTATTTGTACTTGCAGTATCGCCTGACAATATCGCAAAAGGCTCTGGCAGAAGCATTCCATCGATTGCGCTTGGAAGCCTCGTTTTAGCAGCACGTCAAAGTGGTATATTGCTTACCGGCGGCGGACATGACATGGCTGCTGGCGCCAGCCTTCAATTCGATAAGCTAGAAGAGTTTAGAGCATTTTTGGCACAAAAAATATCAGCTCATATCGCCGCACTGCCGCAAAGAGAATTTGAAATTACCGCCACCAATTCAGTTGCAGGTTGCACATTTGATTTGGTACGTACGATTGAGAGTTGTGGTCCTTTTGGTTCTGGTCAACCAGAGCCCACGTTACTGCTTACGCATATTTCGGTTAGCCAAGTAAAATGGGTTGGTGCAACAAAATCTCACTTTACCGCATTGTTGGATGATGGAACCTCACGGCCTCTTAAATCGATTATGTTTAATGTTGCCGGCACCAAAATAGGTAATTTACTTAAGTCAGTAAATGAGTTGGGTCCTTTGAAAGTACTTGGAAAACTTAAGCGTGATGAATGGCGCGGGGGAAAATCAGTTCAGTTTTTAATAGAAGATATCGCACGGCAGTTTGATTAAGAATAAAACGCTACTCATATTCTATTATAATCATAACTGAGCAATTATTAAAAAACATGCTAAAAAATAAGTTGATTTATCACCATAATAGAATTACACAAAGCTCACTGTGATTGCTACGTCCCGTTCGTCTAGGGGTCTAGGACACCGCCCTTTCACGGCGGCAACAGGGGTTCGAATCCCCTACGGGATGCCACAGAAATTCAATGATTTCAATGGATTACGGCATTTTGCCTGATTTTTGCCTGATTTTTTAGGCACTCACTGCGGTTTCAGGAAATTCTGTAACATTTGGCTGGAATGGTCACTCGCTTGGCCCATATAGTCGGGATGAAAGTGAGCATAATGCTCTTCGGTGATTCGCATATTCGCGTGACCAAGTTGTCTAGAAATTTGAATCATGTCAACTCTGTTACGAGCCGCCATCGTTGCCCAAGTTCTTCGAAGGTCATGCCACCAAAGAAACTCTAGATTGATTTTCATTCTGTAACCAAATATTTTACTGTATGTTTAGCTTAATTATAAAATAAAAATTTCGTTAAATAGGGAGTTCAAATATGAGAGAGATATTTTTAGCAAAAATTGTTTTTACATTCCTAATCATTTTTAACTTTAGCACGGTTTCAAAAAGCGCAGAGGTTATCAAGGTAAAAAATCAAGCTGATTTAAAAAATTTAGCCGAAACCATTGGAAAAAAAACTGAGTCAAATCCATGGCATTTTTCTAATTTATATGATGAAACTACCAACAGTTTTTTTATTCCATATCATCTATGGTCAGGGTCAAATTGGGACGGAGACAAAGCTGCTAAAAATTGTTTGGGCAAAGTCAAAAACACTTGGAAATTTTTAAATGCAAGGAATAAGCAAGTAAAAAGTCAGATTTCTGGTCCCATGAATTTTACACATCCTATTTCCGGAATTAATTTTAAAACTTATGAATGGAAAAGTAAAAGGGGCTCACAACATTTAATTTGTCATGAAAAGGGAATGGCACGTATTTATGATTTTAGATTTGACGAAGCAGGTCTGTTGGATAGCCCTATTTTAAACGGTAAAGAATGTAAATTTCCTGCTGGTTTTGGTTGGCAAATTGCTATCCCCCAAGACTGCAACCCACTGGCTCCAAAACAAACAACGTTAATTGAACTGATTTTTGACGATGGATTTAACCTATCTAAAATAGCATATACTTATACTGAAAAAGAGGGATTTAACGCTGTAGCAGCTGATGACTATTACGAGTATGAAGTTGGGAAAGGGAGGGTGCTCCATAAGAAACTGCAATAATTTACGCTATTGTAGAAATATTGGAGGTACTCAGCGAGGCTTGCTTCATTAGCTATTCCAGTGTAATCAGGCACTCATCAGGCAATGTCTTGTAAGTCATTGTTTTTATTCACTTTTAATCCCCTACGGGATGCCACAGAAATTCAATGATTTCAATGGTTTACGGCGTTTTTTCTGATTTTTGCCTGATTTTTTAGGCACTCACTGCGGTTTTAGGAAATTCTGCAACATTCGACTGGAATGGTCGCTCGCCTGACCCATTTAGTCAGGATGGTAATGAGCGTAATGCTCTTCGGTGATTCTCATACTCGCGTGACCAAGTTGTCTGGAAATTTGAATCATGTCAACTCTGTTACGAGCCGCCATCGTTGCCCAGGTTCTTCGAAGGTCATGCCTTCATAAACTTTTAGATTACGAATTTTATGGAACAAAATTATCACTTTTTATAACATTTTGATTATGGTAAATAGAGGTATTTTAATTTAGAGAATTAAAATTTTAAATGGTACAGAAAAGTTTTTTTAGAAAAGTTGCATTTGGAATAAATCCAAACGAAGAAGTGCCGGCAAACCCCTTGTCTTGGGCGCAGGGTCAAGTTCATAATACTCCTCCACTAACTTGGGAGGGATTACTTCCAGAGCAGAAAAAACTTCGCAGGAATCATGCACTTAGAGATGAAAAATATGACAAGCTAGAGAAGAAATTTAAAAATGATAATGATGCTTTTTTAGAGGCTGAAGAAAATTTGAATTTTGAAGTGGGTACAAACTATTATGAAGCATTAGAAATCAATATTCGCCATCATGCAGCAATTCATAGTGGTTCTCCTGTATTCGAGAGGCTTCTATGGTTTTGGGCAAATCATTTTGCTGCACTCGAGACTGCAAATCCGTGGTTTGGGTTTACAGGTGAATATCATAGAAATGTTCTAAGGAAAAACTTAACCGGTTCTTTTGCAGAATTAGTTACAGCGGCCACAACTTCGCGGGCTATGATAGAAAGTTTAGATAACTCAGACTCAGTCGGTCCAAATTCTATTCAAGGAAGAAAAAGCAGAAAGCAAAATAAAATTGTTTCAATTAATGAAAATCATGCAAGGGAATTGTTAGAGCTTCATACCGTTTCTTCAAAGGGTGGATATACACAGCAAGACGTTATAAATCTGTCCAAAATTATGACGGGTTGGCAAGCTCATGATAATGAGCCAGTGAAATTTAATCAAAGAATTCATGAGCCAGGAGAACACATAGTCTTTGGCAAAGGTTATAAGCAAAAAGGAACTAATTCTAAGAACAAACTGCTAGATGTAATCCCGGATTTGTGTGCTAGGCCTTCCTGTAGAGAATTTATAGCAACCAAGCTTTGTAGACATTTCATTT
>Ga0255769_10005398_pt1 | contig 12035 bp, 29 predicted proteins | sample 041ome_9_FD_179637 | JGI IMG/M metagenome (GOLD analysis project Ga0255769, IMG submission 179637) | Coastal salt marsh microbial communities from the Groves Creek Marsh, Skidaway Island, Georgia - 041413US metaG (version 2) | ecosystem: Environmental > Aquatic > Marine > Intertidal zone > Salt... | reverse complement strand
AAGAATTTTATCCAACCTACATCACTGGCCCTACCGGCAACGGTAAATCCACTATGATCGAACAGATCTGTGCTAAAAATAAACGTGACTTAATTCGTATCAACTTAAATACGATGTCAGACGAAGAACAACTTATTGGATCTAAAACACTTGAAGACGGTAATGTCACAGTGGTTGAAGGTCCAGTCCTAATCGCCATGAGAACAGGGTCGGTTCTCTTACTTGATGAAATCGATGCTGGTGCGGCAAACACGCTATTATGTTTACAGCCAATCCTCGAAGGTAAGCCCTATTACTTCAAACTTAAAAATGAAGTAATCACACCAGCATCAGGTTTCAATGTCATTGCAACCGCAAATACTAAAGGTAAAGGTTCAGACGATGGTCGATATATTGGTACTAACGTCTTAAACGAAGCTTTCCTCGAAAGATTTGCTGTAACATTTGAACAAGAATATCCAACACGTTCTGTAGAACTTAAGATTATTAATAACCTTATGCAATCATACAACTGTGTTGATAATGAATTTGCTGAACTCCTAGTCAAATGGGCAGAAGCAATACGTAGAACCTTTGATGACGGTGGATTAGACGAAACTATTACAACTAGACGATTAGTCCACGTTATCAAAGCATACTCTATCTTTAAAAAGCAAGACAAAGCAATTGAATTATGCTGCAATAGATTTGATCAACAAACTAAAGAAAGCTTTATCGACCTCTTTTCAAAACTCCAATCTGGAGAAGAAGAGGTTATGGCTTCTGATAATCTAGAAGAAACATTAAACGAAATCAATGAGGAATTAAATGTTTAATTTTATAGAACTAAAACCAACTCAAAAGCAATACATACTTGAGATAATGAAACGCTTTAAGCATGACTCTGAGCAGATTACATTATCTCAAATTAAAGAGTACCATCAAGTGATGTTAAAGCAACGAGATAAGTCTGGCACAAAACTAGGATATCCTAATTGGTTAATTGTAGCAGATAATAAGATTGCCAAGAGCTTATATCACTTACCAATACCAACAATAGAAGAAGAACAAGACTTCTATGATGGTAAAGTAGATCCTGTAATTAACTTAAGCCGTTATTCTAAGCTATTACAGGATACAATTAAAGAATTTAATATAAAATTATAAAAAATATATGTACATTAATTTAAAATCAGTATATAATAGTATTTTTAGTGGTAATTCTGCAAGCCGCGGCAGAACAAATACCACTCTTGAGAACAGCGGCAAATTGAAAAGGAAATATAATATGTCAATTACAGCAAAAGTACTACGTCATTTATTAAAAGGTAACACAGTAACTGCAGCAGAAATCGCAGGTAAATTTGGTTCTGCTACACCAACTGAAGTTATCCGTCAGTTAAGAATGAAAGGCTATGCCGTTTATTCTAATAAAACTGAATTATGGGACGGTACACCTACGACTAAATATCGTATTGGTTCTCCATCACGCGCTATGGTTGCAGCAGCATACCAAACAGTTGGTGGTTCAGTATTTAAATAATACACGTAGGCAGCGCAATGCTGCCTCCTTTAAGTATATTCTTATGAGTATATTTAAAAGAGGTAACATATGAGAAAAGAAGACTTAATTCAATCACAAGACAGGAATCACAAAGGCGGACGAAAGTTTGACGGTGGTAAGTTACAATATGGTTTACTACCACCTTCAGCTTTAAAAGATGTTGTACAAGTACTTACATTCGGTGCAGAGAAATACGAACCTGATAACTGGAAACGAGTACCTGATGCAAATCGAAGATATTTTGACGCAGCAATGAGACACTTATGGGCATATAAAGAAGGTGAAATATATGACTCAGAAACTGGTGTATCGCACTTAGCTCATGCCGCATGCTGCATTTTATTTATGAATGAACTTGATAATGAGAGGGAAGTATGAAACTATCAAAAGAAACACTAACCATTATTAAAAACTTTGCAGGTATTAATGGTAACCTGCTTATCAAACCTGGAAATCAACTAGCAACAGTGTCTATATCTAAGACTGTACTTGGTAGAGCAACAGTTGCTGAAAACTTTTCACATGAGTTTGGTATATATGATGTTAATGAATTCTTGGGCGCAATGAGTTTATTTGACGACCCAGACTTAGAGTTTACCGAAAAATTTGTGACAATCAAAGAAGGTAGAAACTCTATTAAATATTTTGGAGCAGCAGTTCAAAACATGGTAGTTCCAACGAAAGACATCGTCTTTCCCGAAGCGGATATCAACCTCTCTCTCGAAGCTTCGACCTTAGCTATGATTATGAAAACTGCTCCAATCCTTAAATCTGAAGATGTTGCCTTTGTGGGTAATGGTTCAGAAATCAGCGTATCTGTAGTAGATAAGAAAAATGCTACAGCAAACAATTATACACATGTTATTGGGTCTGATCCTAAAGACTTTAGAGTTAATCTTAAAGTTGATAATTTAAAGATGTTACCTGGTAATTATGATGTATCTATTTCATCTAAAAAGATATCACAGTTTAAATCTAAAGACATTGATCTTACTTATTATGTTGCAGTAGAAGCAGATTCTGATTTTAATCTGTAATGTAAGATATAATAATCTTATATTGAAGAGGGAACTATATTATGAATGAATATCTATGGGTTGAGAAGTATCGACCACAAACAATCAATGATTGTATACTTACAAAAGAACTAAAAGAAACATTTAAACAATTTATAAGTTCAGGCGAACTGCCTAACTTTCTCTTTAGTGGTGGTCCTGGTATCGGGAAAACCACAGTCGCTAAAGCACTATGCAATGAGGTTGGTGCTGAGTATCTTTTAATCAATGGTTCAGAAGAATCAGGTATTGATACCCTTCGTACTAAGATTAAATCGTTTGCTTCAACTATCTCCCTCACTGACTCTAAAAAAGTAGTCATCTTAGATGAAGCAGACTACCTCAACCCCAACTCAACCCAACCTGCATTGCGTGCTTTTATAGAAGAGTTCTCTAATAATTGTCGATTCATCTTTACTTGTAATTATAAGAATCGTATTATTGAACCACTACATTCTAGATGTGCTGTTGTAGATTTTAAAATAGAAAATAAAGATAAGCAAGAAATTGCTGCATCATTCTTTAAACGATTAACACACATCCTTGATACAGAAAATATTCAATATGATCCTAAACCAATTGTAGAACTTATTACAAAACACTTACCCGATTGGCGTAGAGTTATTAATGAACTACAAAGATATTCTGTAACAGGTAAAATTGATAGTGGCATCTTACTTAATCTCACTGAAGAATCATTTAAACAACTAATTAAAAATCTTAAAGATAAAAACTTTACAGAAGTTCGTAAATGGGTTGCTAAAAATGGGGACAGCGATAGTATAAATATATTTAGACAACTATATGATACTGCATCTACAAACTTAGAAGCAGGTAGTATTCCTCAGCTTGTATTGATCCTTTCTGATTATCAATATAAAGCAGCATTTGTTGCAGACCATGAACTAAACATGATGGCCGCATTAACTGAAATCATGGCTCAATGCAAATTCAAATAGGAGCAACTATGGGATTTTTAATTTTTGTATTCGGATTTTTAGCAGGATGGTTTACATTCAGACATTTACTCAATAAGAAAGTAAATGAAATCCATGAAATGATGGAAAAGAATTTAGAAGAATCTAATGTTAAGATGGAACCAAAGAAGGTATCACTTAAATTTGAAAAGATTAATAATGTGATTTATGTATATAATCGTAAAACAGAACACTTTATTACTCAAGGCAATACATACCAAGAAATAATAGAAGATCTAGAAGCAAGATTTCCAGATACAATATTTCTAGCAACACCTGGTGCATTAGAGAAAATACAAAATGATAGTCTATCAGTGTAAACATTCTAGTCGATCAGCTGAGGTTGCACAATTTATTAAAGGCGAACTAACAGTTTTATTATTTGAAGAAGAAATACATGTTGGTTCTAAAACATTTGACAATATAAGTGATGCGGAAATAGCCGCAGAAAATTGGGTATTACATTATGACAACACCATTCGACTTTCTAAACAGCATAAATGATAATAAAAAGGATCTATTTGAAGATCCTCAGAATGAAAAAGAATATGCTCCTTTCTTAATTAATAAAGGTTTATCTTATTTTCATGATACTATCCTTTATGCAAACGAAATGAATCAACATGCAGACATTCCAAAGAAATGGCAGTTTGATTTTTTAAGACTTTCTATACCAAAACGACGAAGGTTCTCTAAATGGCATAAGAAAGAAAAAGCATCTGATATCCTAAAACTGATTATGAAACATTATAAATATTCAGAGAAGAAAGCATATGAGGTATTAGATATACTTTCGGATGACAATATAAAAGAATTGATTGAAATCTACCAAGAAGGCGGTAGAAATTAATTATAATATAAATAAAAGTAATAATATAACAGAAGGTAATTTATTATGACTTCGTCATTGATATATTATGATTGGACACCAGACGCGATGCTGGAAGTTGACTTGATAGAACCAGATAACTTTCTGAAAGTCAGAGAAACTCTCACCCGCATAGGCATAGCTTCTAGAAAAGAAAAGAAGTTATTTCAGTCTTGTCATATACTACACAAACAAGGTAAGTACTTTATTGTACACTTTAAAGAATTATTTGCTCTCGATGGCAAAGAGTCTGATATTTCTGTCTCTGATATAGAGAGACGTAATGTCATTGCAGAGCTATTACAAGATTGGGATCTACTTAAGATTATTGATAAATCTAAAGCAGAACCAAAAGCTTCTCTGTCACAAATTAAAGTTGTGTCTTATAAAGAGAAAAATGAATGGGAACTTGTTCCTAAATATAACATTGGTGGTATTCGAAAAAATAAGGAGTAATTATGGCTATAAAATTAGATCTTGAAGTGCAAGAAGTAAACTTAGTATTACGATCATTAGGTAAACATCCTTTTGATGAAATCGCAGCACTTATTGGTAAAATTAAACAACAAGGTGAAGCACAGCTTGCTGAACAAGAAAAAGCAGAAGCAGAAGCAGCACCCGCAGCTGAAGCCCCAGCAGCAGAATAGTTAATACTTTTAACTACTAGTTATTAATACTTTTGACTATATACTTTTTATAGTTAATTGATATATAATAATAGAGATGACTTATTATAGATTATCAATAAAGATGAAATATGATAATGTTATCTCGCGCTCAAGGTAGACCTGTTGAAAGACTCTCTACTGAACTGCTTATTTAAATAAAATTCTTAAATAAGGAGAAACATTATGTGGACAACACCATCAGCAACTGAAATGCGTTTTGGCTTTGAAGTTACAATGTACGTATGTAACAAGTAATTTCAATTCTAGCATTTTGCTAAAAAAGAATAAAAGGGGAGCTTCGGTTCCCTTTTTTTATGTCCTAGCCTTAGGACCGTTAGGCAGGTGGGGATAACCTGTACAAAACCCCAAATAATTATTGTACATTAATTAAATTATAATATATAATTATACTATATTATAAAAAGGAGAATTGTTATCGCTACTCAAAATAAAAGGTTTGTTAGAAGACCTAAAGTTGAAGAACCCATGGGATTAAAAGTACTTGTCCCAGATGGTGGATTTGAACGTGCAATGAGAAAGTTTAAGAAGAAAGTTCAGGAATCTGGCTTACTTCAAGAATTACGTGAACGTGAACAATATGAGAAACCTACTACTCGTCGTAAGAGAGCAAAAAGCCAAGCTCGAAAGAGATGGCTAAAGAAATTAGAAACTCAATCTTTACCTAAAAGATTATACTAATATGGCAGCAAAGAACGATATCACAGGCGATTCAATTCAGTCTAAAGGTCCATCACAATCTTATTCTGATAACTATGATTCAATCTTTGGTATACGTTGCCTTAAATGTAAGTTTAAGCAAAATATGAAGTTAGAACCGCCAGTTATTATTTGTCAATCATGTGGAGAAAAATTATGAAAGAACGTGACCCTAGTAAACACATACGTGAAATCAGTGTAGATAAAGCAGCAGAAGCAACAAATAACAATATATATGATTTAATTGTTTATGCATCAGTACATGCAAGAGAAATAGCACAAAGAAGAAATAAGATAGATGCAAAATATAAAAAATTACATGATTATGGTTATACACCACTTAATCAAGCTTTAGATGATTTCCAACATGGAAATATATAAATAGATTTGTACATGCCATTTGGGTGTACATTTTATTAGTCTTGCTTATTAAAGGAGAAAACTATGACTAAAATTCATTTTGGGCACTTATACCCATCAACTCTCGGTTTTGACAGAGTGTTTAATACTTTGGAAGCTATGCTTGACACAGTTCCAAATACTTCTGAAAAATTCCCACCTCACAATATTATTAAACTTGACGATCAAAAATATGTTGTCGAATTAGCTGTGGCCGGTTTCAATGAAGATGAAATCACTATTACAGTTGAAGACGGCATATTAAAAATCGAAGGTGAGAAACATGAAACCGACGACAAAGTAGAATACTTACATAAAGGTATTGGCACACGAGCTTTTGTAAAAACTATTAAATTAGTAGATACAGTAGAAGTGCATGGTGCTCAGTACAAAAATGGTATTCTAAAAATTGGTCTAGAGAATATAATTCCTGAACATAAAAAACCTAAGAAGGTTGAAATTAAAAAGGATCTTAAATTCTTTAAACCTGAACTTTTAAAAGAAGAGAAGTAGCAATAGGGGAGCTTCGGCTCCCCATTTTATGGAGAAATTATGGAAGTTTATGAAGTAATAAATGATACGTTACCTAATAGGAATCTATATCTATTAGATTTTTATGCAACATGGTGTAATCCATGCAAAATGCTATCAAAGGTCATTGAAGGTATGGAAAGTGACGTTCCAGTTTATAAGGTAAATATTGAAGAAAATATGGAACTTGCCAAAAAATTTAATGTGCGAGGGGTGCCATCTCTTGCATTAATTAAAGATGATGAACCAGTTGCAACAAAGTCAGGATTTATGAATGAAGCTGAATTAACAGCATTTATTGAGAGTAATAAATAATGATGTTATCATACCCAACTGTCATTAAAGGTAACTATGCAATTAAGTTATCTACATGGAATGGCAGTGTTTTAGCAGTTGCAGACCATTTAAAAGATCCTAAAAAATTTGAAGTAAAACATTTTACCGATATAGAGGATGGTGCAGCTTATTTAGATTTTATTATTGAGAAGGATTTAAGAGAAAATGGCGGATATTAGAATATTTAAATTGATGAGTGGTGAAGAACTACTTGGTGAAATAAAAGAAACAAATAATGAAGGTATTATATTAAAGAATGCTGTATCAATTGTTTATCAACAGACTGAAAAAGGTTTAGGTGCAGGCTTAGCACCATTTATGCCGTATTGTCAAGATCCAGTAACTGTTAAAGAACATGCAATTGCTTCTAGCGGTGAACCTAATAAAGATATGCTAAACCAATACAATACAATCTTTGGTTCTGGTATCGTGGTCGCCGGTGCACACGAGATGCCTGAAGTGAAGATAACTAAGTAAATATACATCTTAGAAAAGAAAACACCTCTGGGGACACCCGGTGAGGAGTAAATTGTTACAATTTGGTTACAATTTTTTACAAATAAAGTATGTACATTAATTCGAATTCGTTGTATAATTATTATAACAGTTAAACAAACGGAGAAGATTATGGATATCAGTAAATTAAAAACAGTTACTCTAAACGGACCAGAAGATGGCCATGAGATTGCTTTCATTGTAGACGATAAAGCTTATATCGTAAGAACTCACGGTATGAGTGAAGCAATATTTAGAATGAAACGTGAATTTGGTATTCAAACTCATGAATGGATGTTATCATGTGACAAAGCAGTTCTAATTCCTGGAATTTGGGAATATCAAATGGCGGTTTGCATTAAAGGTATGAATGAAGATCAAGTTGCAGATCTTGCAGATGAATTAAAACTTAATGCTGGAGCTTAATCATGTTAGCAAATATTGAAAAAATAATCAAAAAAGAATATACTAGACATGGTGGTGCCTTTGATCGTGGAGCTGCTGATTCTTATTATCACCGTCAACCAGATCCACACTATTATGTAGGTGGCACAGGTTCCTCTGAAAAAATAACTGAGCTAACACCGGAGGAATGTGCTGCCTATCAAGCTGGTTATGACTTTAACGAAGAATATGGAGGCAAAAAAGAATGGTAGACCATTTAGAGTGGCGCTGTTTTTGTCGTGAAAAATACTATGAATATTGCGAAGAACAAAGAATGTGGGGACTTGGCGCTAAAGTAGTGTGTATGGAACAATACTTTGCTGAAAATAGATGGTACCTAAAAAAGTTATATAAAACAGTGTACATTAATTCGTAAATAGGATATAATAACTTTATTATGATGATATATGTGAAAAATACTTACAAGCCAATGCGCAAATCTAAAAAGCGTGTTGATCAATCTAAACGTCCAACTAAGGCTAAGATTATACCTGTTGAAACACACTTCAATGTTGTGGCTTCAGGTGTTGTACCTCGTGAAACTCCACAGTACAGAAGCCTTGATACACATGCTGGTTCAACAGCAAAAAAACCTATTCAAGAATATACTGGCACAAATATGCTCGGTATTGGTCAACTGCACAAATCAAACTCTGTGCCAGTATTTCGTAAGCAAGATGCAGAAGATCAAGCCAAAATGAGGAGAAACTAAATCATGAAACTTAGAAACATAGCAGTATCAGCCGCTGTAATAATGGCTGTAGGGTGTGCAACCCAAAATCCAGGTCCAGTTTCTTTAGTGGATAATCCACTTGAAGCTCAACCAGATATTAAAGCACAAGAAGTAGCATTCTTAGAAGAACATGGAACTATTGGTCTAGAATTTGATGAGAACAATGGCGAATGGCTTTCTGTAGAATCTACAGGTACTTCACCTATTACATTCAACCACGCAAACTCTAGAGAAGAAGCCATGACTGTTGCAGCAATGCGAGCTCGAGCTAATCTTGTTGAATTCTTAAACAATACAATTAAGACAGAAAAGTTTGTTGAGAATGTGTCAAAAACAATCTTAAATGATTCTTTAACAAATGGTACCAACACAGTAACAGCACCACTATCTGAAACAGATATATTTGGTGATGAAGTTACAACACTTGGTACACAAGATCATGTTAACAATATAGAACAAAGAAATCGTTCTACTAAAGTTGCACAACAGGTCAAACAAACTCTGCATGAAAGCACAAATGGTATCCTTAAAGGTGCTATGATTATAAACAGATCTGTTGATCCATCTGTAAATATGGTTGCAGTTAAAGTCCGTGTATCTAAAAAATCTATTAATGTGGCACATAAAATACGAGCACAAATGGAAGGTCAATAATGTTTAAGTTTATTATTGGATTTGTGTTAGGATTCTATGTAGCAATGTATGGTGTATCAGCAGTGCTAGATAAGATAGTTGATACAATTAATAACGCAAAAGAATATGTAGAACAATATGAAAAATCTGATAAACCTGATACTACTGAGCCTGATCTTCTCGTTTAGTTTCTCTCTAGCTGGAGCGGAGTCTTTTGAGGATTCCGCAAAAGTTATTTCAAGAGGCTATGGATCTAATTATGACGAGCAACTACTTAATGCAAAAATTGCTGCACTAAGTAATGTGATAGGCAGTTTTATTGTTGGTGATACTATTTTTAATTCTGAAAAAGACAAAGTTATTCAGAACATTAAAGAATATCATGGCGGTTATATTGAATCTTATAATATTACAACAATTGGATCTGATTATGTTGAAATAGAAGCCATAGTTAAAATAACAAAAGACAATCAAGTATATGTGCCAGAAAATAATGAAATTGATATAGAAGATGAACTAAATAATTATAAAAATAAAAGAGAGATCATAGATTATCTTGATAATCCTATGCATGCATTTGTAGTTAAAGTTGCAGGTATTGATATTAAACCAGAACCATATACAATGTTATTTAAAATTAATGCACAAGTTATGTGGCAGCCTAAATGGACATCAGATTTAGAAACATTTGTGACTGAATTTACAGGAGAAGGTAAAACTTCTCAGAACATAAATGTTAATATGATTGGTCGTGGAATATATAGACCACATATTGATTTATTACAGGTTTTATTTGAAACTAAACCTAAACAATCAGAAGAAAAAATGATTTGTTTTGCTAAAGATGCAGGAGATGATATTGATGCTTGTAGAAATCTAGCTGGAGGATTTATGAATATGCCACCATATAGTGAAATGCCTATGTATGTAAAAGCATATGATAATGAAGGTGAACAATTATTTTCAAATATGGTTATGGTTAAGTCAACAGATCTGTATGAATCGGTTTCTAGAAACCAAACAAAAAAATATTTTTTAACAAAAAGAACCTTTGATCAACCTGCCTATATTGTTTATAAAAACGGTATACAAAATTTAAGTGTTATGGTAAATGCTGAATATGGTATTGCAGAAAAAATCAAAACAATTAGAATAGAGGCAGCAAAATGATAAACCCAATATTTTATAAAAAGAAAAGAATAAACATAACATTTTGGATTAAATGGATATCTACTATAGGAGCATGTGGTTGTGCTTTAGCAAGTTCGTTAGATATGTATCCACTAAATGTGTGGTTAGGATGTCTAGCAGGAATTGGGTGGGTTTATATTGGATCTTTATGGAAAGAACCTAGTATTATACTTATTAATGTTATGATGACTATCATTTATAGTGGTGGCATTATTAAGAGTATGGTATGAGTCCAGAAGAAATATATGAAGATATGTTAAAGATGTTTGGTAAGTTACCTCATCCTATTCATGAACCTAAGCGTGCTCAATGGTACATGCAAATGTATAAATATAAAAGAGACCAAAAGTCTCGTTAATTAATTCTCAAAAGGAAAATGAAAAATGGCAAGCTACTTTGAAAGTGGTTTTACAGTTTTAAAAGAACTGGCAAAAGATAAAGCAGAGCAAGACAAAAAACTTGAAGAATTGAAAAATGTATATGATGAAAAATTTAGAGTATGTGAAGATAATAAAGAATGCACTAAGCGTCTTATTGATGCTTATAGCGACTGCGACTAATTCATACGCAGATTTAACTGATATACTTGATCCATTCACAACCGTATTTAAAGGCGGGGATAAAGTAATTTCAGAATTAAATAAAGATAAAGAATTTAATAAATTAGTTGCAGACACATTTACCATAGAAGAATATGCTGAATGGTTAAGTATTAAACAAAAGTTTCAAGCAAAAGAAACACGTCAAAAAGAACAATTCATATCTTGCATAGAATCTGGTATTGATAAAAGACTATGCACAGACCCTCATTATTGCCTCTATCCAAAACACGAAAAAGCTGATATTTGTTACAATTCTGTTACAAAATAATTGTGTACATTAATTGCACTTCGATATATAATATACTTATAAATTGATGAAACGGAGAGATTAGATGTCATACTTAGAAAGAAAAACTAAAAAAGAATTAGAAGAAATCTATAACAGCACAGAACGTAGATTTAGTAATGGTACACAAGGCGAATTTGCTCGCCGTGGTGTTAAAGTTTTAGAAAAAAATGATTTCTACATCAGAGAAGATGGTTCAGTTAGATGGATCATGTCAGATAACATGGTTCCAAGCGACATTATGGAAATGGCTGTAGTTGATGGCGCACTTACTATCGATCAAAGAAACAAAGCTGAAGAACTCAGAATTATTGAAGACGAACTCTATCTTAGAAACTACATCACCTTCCGTCAAAAACATGGTTACTCAGAAGAAGAACTAATGGAAATCAATGCTGAATTTGGTGATGACGAGCCAGTCGACATCTTTACTGGTCGCGAAATCAGAACAGGACGGTTTGTACTATAATGGATATGATCGAATTTTTAATATGGTTTTACAGTTGGTTTTTTGGTATAACAATTCCAGCAATAATCTTAGTATATTTGTACTCAAA
>Ga0255769_10005388_pt1 | contig 12046 bp, 16 predicted proteins | sample 041ome_9_FD_179637 | JGI IMG/M metagenome (GOLD analysis project Ga0255769, IMG submission 179637) | Coastal salt marsh microbial communities from the Groves Creek Marsh, Skidaway Island, Georgia - 041413US metaG (version 2) | ecosystem: Environmental > Aquatic > Marine > Intertidal zone > Salt... | reverse complement strand
TCATTCGGACAAAGATGGCATTCTTTGGAGTACTCACTATTTCTGTAATCCACAAAAATAAAAATACTTTAGTTTTCTAGTTAAGAATGAGTGAATAAAATAAAAAAATTCGACGTGGATTAGTAATTAGGGGGCGTTCTGTTGCCAGGTGCCCCAAACCCTACTACCAAATTCAAGGAAAACTCCCAAAATTTAATCTAGATTAACATAGAATAATCCTAATGTGAATCCCTGTGACGCCACTGTGACGACAGAAATTTGGCAATTAGACTCATGGTTCAGGATTTGATAATCTTTTATTATGAAAAAAATTTTATTATCAATTATTTTACTTTTTTTAACAATTAGTTTTGTAAACGCAAAAATCAAGGACCCTAGAATTTGGACAAATTTTTATGAAAGTTGTTATAAAGAATACGACTCTAGTTCAGGACTAACCAAACAAGAGCATGCAGAATACTGTAGCTGCTCGGCAGATGGTGTGATCGAAAAAATGGAATTCAGAGAATTGCTTTTATTAGAGACAAACATGTTACAAGAAAAAACTGAAGAAGATCAGACAAGAATATTATTAGCAAACGATAAATTAAAAAATATTTTGGTAGACTGTATATCTAAAATATATCAATAGCATAAAATTAAATGAAAAAATTTTTAGTCATTGTGGTTATTGGTTTGTTATTTTCTAATATAAGTTACGGTAAAATAAGTAATGCATACTACGAAGAGTTGTACGATAGTTGTATGATAGAAGCAACGAAAGGTGATCTTGGATATTCAATGGCAAAAGATTATTGTAAATGTGGCGCTGATCATTTTGATAATAACTATAATGATAAATCATTAATTGCATTAGTAGAGGATGAGAGTGAAGCTGCTTACAATGATGTGCTCTCTTTTATTATTGCTAAATGTAAACGAAAAGTTGGTTTGGAATAAATTAACATAAATGAGAAAATTTTTATTAATAATACTTTAGTTTAAATTTTATTGGATAAGCCCTGTATTCGTCTTCACATATTTCAACATACCACTCGTATTCTATTTGTGTTCTCATTTTTTCTTTAAGTTTTAAATCTAAAAAATGATTGTAACTATCTCCAAATTCAAGCACATAACGTTCATCTGCACATCGCTCAAAAACCTTGGATGTAATTTCATCTAGATCTTCTTTATAAAGAGAATTCTTTAAATTGAATGAGATAGGTTTTGTGTTTGCTTTTTTTTCACAATCCTCATAAAACCATTCATATGGTTGGCTTTGATCAATTTTAGTTTTAACTGAAAGTAAAAGATAGTCTTCTAGTTGATTTCCAAACTGAGCAACAAATAATTGATCTGCACAAGACTCAAACATTTTAGTTTTATTTGCATTTTCAGCATAGCTAAAGTTAGCTATTAAAATAGATATGAATGTTAAAAAATATAATTTTTTAATCATTATCAAAACTAACAAAACTTTGTGTTATAAATTTGTTAATTAAAAAATTATATCTATATTAATTCTTAGTTTTTTGATTGCCTTCGAGAGTCATAATTAAAAGAAAATATTCAAATTTTAATTTGAAGTTATATTTTGAATCAGTATATTAAAAATGTTGATAGATAATGTTATCTTTTAATATTAGGGAAGAGCAAATATGATTGTGATTAGTTAGATCTTCATCAATATATTTACTCTTCCCTTTAATGTTATTGAATTTTAGTAACCTTATCCAATCAGCATAAATTAATAGTACAATACATGCCTATTAGGTTTCGTATTGGATTCGAAGATCTATGTCGTGGATATTTGTATCCTTTCAAATCTATTGGTTAGAAAGGATATATGCGTAAGAAACACTTACAGAAAAAGATAATATTTTATTCACTATTTTTGATACTGAAATTAACTAGAGGGTTATTTCATTGCTCAAAAAGATTAACAAAATTAATCTACAATAAAATTGATTGGAAAGATTATAGAAAAAAAATTTCTAAAGTTGATCCTAAAGCTGAAAAATGGGCTAGGTACAACAACTGGTTTGGGGAAGATATCTATATGACTAATGCTGCATTTAAAATTCATCGTGAATTAGTTGAATTTGAGGGCATAGACCCTAAATCTAAAAAATACTACAATGAAATTGATAAAAGAATTTATGATCAGTTTAAGGATAGAATTAAGAAATATTATTCAGTGGACAATTAAATAAAATGAAAAAATATTTATTCATCTTTGCTTTATTTTTTTGCTTAACTAGCAAAACATATGCAAAAGATGTATTCAGTGTAAATTGGTCTTATAATGGTGATACCGCATACAATAGCTGTATGATGATACTTACTTTTATTTGTTCTATGGAAAAAGATGTTGAAAGCGATGTATCAAACGCATCAATTAATCAAATGATTATAATTTATAATAAAAATAAAGAATTAATTAAAAAATTTAAAGTGAAAAAAATTGAATACAGGAATGGTAGATGCTGGATAACTCCACAACCTATAAGAAGATACACTACTTATTTTACAACAAATAAATGTAAGGTTTTACGTGACTAAATTTTTAAAAAAACTTAATTTTTTTCCTGGAATATTATTAATAATTATTTTTGTTATACCTGCTCGAATAGCAGAAAATATTGTTAGAGCTTTATTGGAATTATTAAATAACATTTTTTTTTACTTTGATTGGTTAGGAGTAAGTGGTGGATATCTCACAATGTTCTATGAAAAATTAATTATAGAAGGTGCAGGAGCTGCAACTTACTGTGCGGGCATGTTATTGTTTCCTATGTTTTTAAACGAAAGATTTTTTAAAAAATTTCAAATCAATTGGCTTCCAGGAATTATATTTGTTTTTATATTCTTTACTATGTTTGCTTTATATTATTTATATTCTTTTATTTTTTTAGGAATTGGTAAAATGGATTGGATTGATTCAATATCAATTTTAGTTATGTTTATAGGGTACACAGCCGGTTATCTGATGATAATTTATACTTCATTAAAATATTCTAAAACTAAGAACAAATATGCCAAAATTATTATAGATAAATTTGATGAAAATAATTATTAAGGTTTTATTTTTATTTTGGTTCTTAAGTTTTAATACTTTAGCGGAAGAAACAAAATCATTTGGCCTACCAAGTTACTGGGAAAATTTAAAACAGGTACAAAAAGATTTTTATATGAAGGGTGCTCTTGATGCTTGGGGGTATTATATTTGGAACAATGCTCCTGATTCACAAAGAGATTTATTAATTTCACAATACCGTTATTGTATTAAAAAAGAGTCAAAAAATTTTCAACAATACATGTTTATGTTGGGATGGAACAAAGATGAAAATGCTGCATCAGAAATTTATAAGTGGTCTTCAGCAGCGTGTTCAAATTTATCTAAAACTAATGATTACAAAGATATCAAAGTAAATAAAAATCAACCATTAGAAAATGTAACACAAAAAGTATGGATACAAATGTCTAATGAAAATAAATCATCGTATATTGCTGGTTATGTTGATGGTAGTTTAGATACGACAAAATCAATAGTGGAAAATCCAAATGTAGATAAGGAAGCACTAGATTATTATCAAGATTTGCTAAACAGAGTTAACAATTGTTTTAAAAATAATGGATTTGATAATTTAATACCATTTATTATTGCTAGAGAACTTAATGAAAGCTATCCTATTGCGTGGAATATTTCTTTGTCAATGGGAGCATTTTGTAGGTAATGTTATCTAATAAAAAGGATTAATATAATGAAAAATTTATTGTCATGGTTGTTTTATATTCCAGGCGGGGTGTTGGTTGGTAGTGCAATGCTTTATTCTGTATTTTTAAGTTTTCAAATTGTATTCTCTGTTTTTCCTGCCTGGGCCGCATATCTATCTTTTATATTTTTTCCGATGGTTTATGGAATAGCTCCTTTTTATGCAGGTTTTGCAATGGGAGATTGGACATTATTGATATTAAGTTATGTTGGTTGGTTGCCTGGAGCAGGATTAATATATATTGGAAATAAAATCTCTGGAGATTAGTGTTAATTGAAATGTTAATTTATTAATTTTTTTTATGATTAAAAATTTAAAGAGAACATTAATTTTATTTTTTTTTTTAACTTCCAGTTCTTTTGCAAATTCTAGTGAATTTTGGTCCAATAAAGTTGATGGACCAACAAATAAAGATCAAGCTATCAAAATTTTAGAGGGGAGAAATTTAGATCCAATAGAGGGATTGTGGTTTGAAAAAGACTTGGGAACAATTGTTATATTTAAAGAAGAGGATATTTTTAAAATGTACATTGTAGATGGTCCAACTGAATTTAATGGTACGTGGGAAGCTACAATTTTAAAAAGAGATAATGATTATGATTTTTTGTCAAGAATTTGGTACCCAGAAACCAGTGGTTATAGATACGCTACACAAACAGGAATTATAGAGGTTTATGATAATTATTTTTTAACAAAGTACGACACTCTTTCAGATCAAGGTTTTAATATGAACTCAAGATTTAATCGTATTTGGCCAGCTGATAAAGTGGCATCAAATGATAAGCCTATTAAATCTGATTTAGGAGATAAATTTTATGATTTAGGTTGGTTTAATTTAGATAATCCAAAAAATGTTTGGGTTGAAATTCCAGGCTCAAACTCTGAAGTAAATGTCTTGGAAACGGAAATTTATTTAAAAGGTCAAGATAGTATAAATGCTTACACAAATTTATTATTTGGAAACAATGCACCTGAAAACGATTTATTAATTTTAGATGATGAAAACTATAATTATTCAATTTACATTAATTATAAAAACGATGGTTATGTCTCAATAGATGATTGGGAAGACATTGATGCAAATTCTTTGTTGCAAGAATTAAAAGATACTTCAAAAAAAGAGGTTGTTGATGTTAAATGGATTTTTAAACCATCAATATCCAAAAAAAATTATATTACATATTCTTATGAAACAAATTGGGATAACGGTGATATAACACTTGAGACAAATATAATATCCCTTGGAAGAAACGGACATCATGAAATTACTTTTGTGTCTGATTATGATATTTTTGATCCAAAAGAATTAGAGAATTTTGCTATTGAATTTGCGAATACAATCAATTTTAAAGAAGGTTATCGATATTCTGATTACAAATCTGGGGATAAAAAGGCTGCTGTTGGTATTGGTGGACTTGTTGCTGGCAGTTTAGGAGTTAAGGCTTTGGCTAAAGCAGGTGTGCTAGCTAAATTATTAGCTTTTGCTGTTAAATTTTGGTGGGTCATTTTAGCTCCAATTGTAGCTTTTTTTACATTTCTTAATAAAAAAAATTCATCAGCTAAAACTCAATCAACTAATGATGAAGTTAAAACAAAAAAAGTAAAAAAAAGAAAATCAAGATCAAAACAAGATGATTAATGTATCTTAATCATTTCCTTCATATATTTGCAGCTTTATTACCAGCGATAGTTATTTTGGTTTATGTTTATAAACAAGATCAGTTTCCAGAACCAAAAAAAATTGTTTTTAAAACATTTTTATTTGGCTGTTCAACTGTATTAGCAATAGATTTATTGATACCGGTAATTGATCATTTTAGTGAAGAAAACTTTAAAGGTGAAACCTATTATTTCTTTGACAGCTTTATAAGAGCTGGTTTTCTAGAAGAGTTTTTTAAATCAGTAGTTATCATATTTTTTTGTACAAGAAAATCGGTCTTTGATGAACCTATGGATGGTATAGTTTATGGTGTAGCCGCCTCTCTTGGTTTTGCAGCTTATGAAAATATTGATTATATAAAATACTTCGCTGAAAAAACCTCTATTATAGATATTTCTCTTATTCGAACATTCTCAGCAGTACCAATGCATGCTCTTTGTGGGGTGATAATGGGATTTTTTATAACCCTTTCAATATTCAATAAGAAAAATAATTATTTATTTTTAGTTTTAGCAATATTGATTCCTGTAGGAATGCATGGACTTTATAATTATAGTTTATCTAGCAATTTAATATCTCATCAAATGGCCAATGTAGTTTTATTTTTATCTTTTTTGAGTGCAATTTATTTATTTAAAGAAATGAAAAATAAACAAAGTGAAGGAAAAATGTTTCATCAAAAATATTATAAAATAACTATTAATAACTTTATACAGGCAACAACAACAGTATTAATTTTTTATCTAATTTTAAATTTTATTATTGAGTTTAATTTTTAATTATTCACTATTTACAAGTTAATCATTTACTTTGTTTTAATCCAATAACTCAATAATAAGTGTATCTAATTCAACAAGTTATCAAATATATAATAAATTATATAACAATTTTAAAAATGAATATTTGTTAAAAAAATATGATGATGTTAAGATTTGAATATGAAAAAAATATTTTATATTTTTTTATTTTTCAGTTTTCTTACGACAATTACAAATGCTGCTAATTTTAATTGGACCAAATATAGTATTGATGAAGATGAAACAAAAGAATGGTACTATGATAAAAAATCAATTTTAAAAGTTGGAAGTTATAAATTTTATTGGATATTAGCTAATAATCTTAAAAATATTGAAGATGATGAATATTCAATTATAGGTCATCATATGGTTAACTGTGATACTTTTGAAACGAAATGGATTACATATACAGGTTACAATAGTCCAATGGGGAGGGGAGGTGTTACTATGGACTTTATAATCCCCGAAGATATGCCTGAAGCATTTAAATGGGAATATTTTGATCCAGTAGATACTATCTATGGTGGCTTAATGGATATAGTTTGCAAAACAAGATAATGTTATGATTAAAAAGATATTTTTTTTTATAGTTTTCTATTTATTAACTTTTAGCCCAGTAATTTCTGCAACTTTTAATTGGACTTTAGTTCCTGAGACAAGAAACGCTTCATCACAAGTATTCTACGACAAGAAGACAGTTTTTTCCTCTGGAAAATATCTTTATTTTTGGCAACTTGCCAATCATCTAGAAGATTTAGATGATGATATCTATTCCACCATTACTCATAACATGGTTAATTGTGACACTGATGAATTGAGAGTAATTGTATATTCAGATTTTAAAAGCCCAATGGGTAGGGGTAAACCAGATCTTGAAATGATTGTTCCAGAAAAAATTCGAGATAGTTTTATCTGGAGATATTTTGATAGAAATAATACTATTCAAGGAACTGTTTTAGATAAGATTTGTAAATAGTGTTTATAAAAGCATATGAAAAATAAACTATTAAGCATTCTTGTATCACTAGTTTTTTTACCTATTGTCGTGTTAGCTCAGTACGTTGGATTTTATTTTGGTAAAATATTATATTTTATTTATGAAAATATAATGTTTTTAAACATGCCACAGTTTTTAATTAATATAGCACCCTTAGTAATATCAGGTTTTTTAGCAGGTTATGTAGCTGCTAAAGTAGTTCAATTGATATACAAAAATTATAATGCAAACTTTTGTTTAATATTGCCTGCAATTGTGATTATGATTTCTTTGTTAGGCACTATATTAAATCCAGAAAATTCAAAAGAGATATCAGAAATCATAGGTACTGTTTCAAGAGAAATTGCTACTTTTGGTATTTATCTTTTTACATTAAAGAATGTTCAAGAGCGTATTTAAATTTTTTTGGGTTATTAAAAACTAGCAGGCTCTTTAATTCCAAGGATATTTAGTAATTTTCCTAGTATCTTTAATTTTTTCATTTTATCACCACCAGTTTCTTTGCCTACAGTTTTAAGTTCTGTAACTAGTTTATTTTTTTCAGTTTTAAGTAATTGAGAAGCTTCTTTAAAAGATGACTCAATTTTTTCATCTAGCATATCTCTTGCATTTGATATTTTTAATAGTGAAATAGCTTTTTTGGCATTCTCACCAAATCTTTTTGAAAATTCATCTTGTTCAACTTTAGTAAATTTTTTATCACTTAAATAAATATCTAATGATCCCCAAATTAATGCTTTGTCGTATGTTTCTTGATTAGTTTTATTTAATTCATCTCCTGTTATTTTTCTCATCTTAAGGTCTAATTTTTTATCTATTTCTTCTAGACTATAAGTTCCCTTTTTTTTTCTATCGAAAAATTCATGATATTCTTTAGTCATAGAAAACCAGATTAAAGATTGCATTCTTATTAGAAAACTTGGATGGGTGCTCCATAATTCTGAGCTACTTTTACCTAAATCTTCAAGGTCCCTTAATTGGTCTAAATATACCGAAGGTTTAAAATTAAAATGTTTATCACTTAATCCAGAAGCAAGTTTAAAATTTGCTCTAAGGGAATCGTTTAAATTTGCACATGCTAAAAACCCTATTCTATCAGCACTTATTTCTGCTGCTCTACTTAAGTTGAGAACATTTAATTTTAAGTTTCTTTCCTCAATATTATTATGATTAGGGTACAAGGCATGTTGGTAAACAAAATGAGCCACCTCATGACCAATTACAAATTGAAGCTCTTCTAAGGACAACAACTCAATCAATCTAGAAGTCAGTATAATATCAGGTCTTGATGCTGATGACATAAGACTACATGAAGCGTTTGCTTGATTGTTATCTGCTGTTACAAAAAAATTAAATACATTATCAATTTTAATTCTTTTAAATACAATTTCGATTGCCTCACCAACTTTTGGTAAAATCTTTTTATCAACTTTAATAGAGTTAGTTAGTAAGTTTGAAAGATGGTTATTATCTAATTCATTTGAATTTTTTTTAAATTCTTTAAGATCAATTCCAAATTCATGTGGATCGTCTTTATGATACTTGTACTTATCAAGAAAATCCATTAATGGCTATATTGCTTCCTTAAGTCAGCAATTATTTTAACCATTTCTTTGGCTCTCTTCTTTTTCTTTGGATCTTTGTGATTAGTTTGACCGTTCCATTTTGTATACTCTTTTCTTAAGATTTTCATTTTTTCAGCATCATCCATATCATCTGTTATACCAAAACTAGACTCTGATGGTTTTTCAGCAAAATCTATTTTGTCAACATTTGCGATAACTTTATTTTTCATTTCTTTAAAAGTATTAAGATTTATTCCAATACTTTTTGCAATTTTATTTACAAATTGCTCTTCCTCTTTTGCTAGTTTAGAGTCTGAGCTTGCAACATTTAACATAAGCTCAATTGCTAGATATTTTTGGCTTTTACTGGCTTTATCATTAAACTCAGAAACTAGTTTTGAAATAGAGGTTTTTTTACTTTGAGCTTCTTTGTAAGTATCTTTTATATGTTTTGCAAAATGCTTTTTCCTTTCTTTAGCTTTGTCTTCATCTAGTTCTAGAGTTAAACTTTTTGCCCAATCTTTAATCACATTTAATTCTTTTTGATCTAAATGACCATCTGATGCAGCCATATTCATTGCTAAATTTATAGTTAAATCTTCAACCTTATCTCTATTTTTGAATTCTTCTAGATAACCTATTTCTTTGGCTGTGAAATTATAAATTACAGAAGCATTATATTTAATTTTTGCTAAATCATCATGACCTCCATGTGATACTTCTGTATTTACATCACAAGCAGTATAATTAAATTTAAGTTTCCTTTTTCCTTTGTATGGAGGAAGCAACAAGTCTTTAGGGATATAAATAAAATCAAACCAATCTGGAAAATATGTATCTGGACTAGTGTCATAAGTAGCACTCAAATTAAATACTCTATTGTTTTTTTCAGCAAAAGAAGGGTGTGCTGAAAGCACAGGAATACCAAATTCATCATCACTTAAATCCGTATTATCGTGAATTGTTAAAAAAACTTTTATTTGACTATCTGTTGGGTGCCCAATTAAACCTTTTACCTTTACTGCTATATGTTTTTCTGCAGGCAAACCCCTGTCTTTGGGTGGAACTTCTTCGGTGACTTTTAATTGTAATCTAAGCTTATCAATAAGCTCCTGTCGGTCTACGTCACTTACACTTCCACCGCCACCACCAAAAGCAGCTGAGAAAATAGTTTTTATTACCACCCAGCCAATTATTATAACAACCCAAGCAATTAAACCTTCCATAAATTATTCTATCTCAAAATCTAAATTTTCTTTTAATTCTTTAAAATCTTTTGAACCCTCAGGTTTCAATTCTATTTCTCTTGTATTTTTTGATTTTACTTCTTTAAAAACACAATGCATTACTCCACTGGTATCATAGGAGTATGTGACCTCAACAGGATCACCTTGTTTTGCATTTTTTGAAAGTTTTAAGTCTTCTTCTTTTACAATCATTACAAATTCAACGTCACTCTCTTCACCTTCACTTTGGGTTACAGAACATTTGATAGTTTCTTGGTTGTCGCGCAGGACTTGATAATTTTTTGTGATTGAACAAGGAAGTTTTGTATTTCTTGGAATTACAATATCGTTTACTTCAAACGCTTGATTTCTTTCTTGATCAATTGAAATTACTAAAGTTCCCATGTAAAAATTACAGATATCGTTTAATTCAACTTTAGATATAGCTTTTTTTTGTGCTGTGTTTAATCCTCCTTTATTTTGAAGACCTGCATATATAGCTGCCCCACAGGCAACAGCTTCATCTACATTAACCCCTTTTACCGGAGCTTTTTTCATAATTTTTTTTATAATCTCATTTACAATTGGCATTCTTGTACTGCCACCCACGAGCAGAGTTTGTGAAATATTACTTGGTTTACATTTTGCTTCTTCTAAAGCTTGCTCCATCAACATTTTTATTTTTTCGACATAGGTGTCGATAGAGTTTTCAAATTCTGTTCTTGAGACATCTATTTTGTGAGGTCCTTTAGGACCTTCGATAATTTCAGATACCTTATCTTTGTTGGATAAAAGCTTTTTAATTCTTTCAGCAATGGTGAATAAACTTTCATCTTTTAATGGATTTTCTAGAGCTTTACCTTTTGCTTTTTTGTATTTTTTATCAATTATATTGATAATCTCTTCATCAAATCTTCTGCCACCTAAATGCTTGTCTCCAACTGAAGTAATGACATCAACTTTTTTTCCTTTAACAGCCGCTATAGTTATATCAAATGTACCACCTCCAAGATCAAAAATAAGAACTCTACCATTGATTGTTACACCTGGTAAATTAGCATAATGAAGTACAGCTGCTGTTGGTTCGTTAATTAATTCAACATCCAGTTTTGCAAGTTTAGCAGCATCTAGTGTTGCATCTCTTGCAGTTTGTGCAAACATTGCTGGAACTGTTACAACAGCTTTTTTTACTCCAGAAGTATAATCTTTTAATTTAGATAAAATAATTGAAGATATCTGAGAAGGGACATAACCTTTAGTATCTTTCTTGCCTTCTTGCTCTATCCAAGCACCTTCTTTTTTCGACCAAACAACATCGTTTTCCATTTGGCTTTTTACTTCAAGGATTGTGCTATTCCTGTTAGTGACAGCTGCATCTACTGCTTTATCTCCAACGATCGCTTTGTCTCTGCCGATATAAACAGCTGATCGTGTAATTCTATTATTAGTTTCAGGATCTGACAGTACTTCAGGATTTCCAAGATCATCTAATTCTGCAATTGCTGAAAAAGTTGTGCCTAAATCTATACCAATTATTTTACTCATTAATCTTTAATCTAAGCCTATACATTTTCATTTTTATTTTCAATCTTATCTTCTTTAAATTCGTAAACTCTAACTAATGCTTTTTTAATATAGTAAATTGTATTATCTTTTAGTTTTAGCTGATATCCTTTGGCAACTATAGAGTGAATTAAATTGTTTTGGCTTTTATCCTTAGTTGGTTCGGTATTGATATCAACCTCACAACCTTGATGATCTAAACTTTGAATATTAAGTTCTGGTGCAAAAGGTTCTATACCTGAGTTGTTTAATATTATTAATAGTTTATCTTTTGTACTTTCAAAATAAGATTTTGCAATTTCGTCACTGGAGTTAATTTTTTTTTCAGCATTTTCTATAAATATAATAGTTTCAATAATTCCATCTAAAAGAGCTTTGTATCGAGAATATTCATAACCTCTTTTATATTCTTTTAGTTCTTCATTTTTTTCTTTTGCTACTTTTTCAAAGGGAGAAATTTTTTCATCTAAATCTTTAATT
>Ga0255769_10005373_pt1 | contig 12083 bp, 10 predicted proteins | sample 041ome_9_FD_179637 | JGI IMG/M metagenome (GOLD analysis project Ga0255769, IMG submission 179637) | Coastal salt marsh microbial communities from the Groves Creek Marsh, Skidaway Island, Georgia - 041413US metaG (version 2) | ecosystem: Environmental > Aquatic > Marine > Intertidal zone > Salt... | reverse complement strand
AATTGATGAATTCTTGACAGTAATATTTCTTTGTAAAAAAACTTGTAATCATAAAAAGAATAAACAAAAAATATTAAAGAAGCTGCAAATGAACCCAATATCATTAGCTTACCAAGTTGTATATTGCCATACTGCAGGCCAATAAAAGAACGAGCAAATATCATTGAAAAGAAGATAAAGACTAATGAAATATAGCCTACAGATTTGGTTAATGTTTTATTTAAAATAATCACTACTTAATATTACTCAAGTTTAGTATTTTTTAATTATTCTTCTGATTCGAAAAATAATATCTAAGAATCTATTTTCGTTTTGAAAAAATTCTCTTTTGTCAATCAATATATTTCTTGTGTTTAACATTTGTTCAAATAGTTTAAGATATTCACCACACATTATGTCTGAATTAAATTTATAAGATTTAGTCTTATTGAAATAAATATCATAGTCCTCAATAATCTGATTAAGCATCCTCTCAAAATTTTCATTATTAAAACTCAAACCATACTCATTACAGTATTCTGGAATTCCTCCACTTTCAATATATAAAACTGGCAAACCGCATTGTGCTGCTTCAATGTGGTGATTGCCTGATGGCTCGTTAAGGGAGGCGGTAATATAAAGATGGTTTTTTTTAAGTTCGGCAGATAAATCGTTTCCAGATTTAGGATTGATATGATTCATATTTTGAAATTTAAAATTTTTGGGAATATTTCCAATATAATTAAATTCCAACTTATCTTTCCATTCATTATCGTACAATAAATTATCTAGTCTTCTATAGATATCAAAACCTTTGTTCCAATTATCGCCCCAGTGGTGAGTAACGATTTTTATTTTCTCTTTTCTATTCCAGGGTATATAGTTTTTAGAATTGAATATTTTTTTATCAGAACCAGATAAAATAACGTATAAATTTTTTGAAGGCAATCCATGGCTAATATACAGATCTTTAAGCCATGTACTGACAAAAACAGTGGTATCTGCTATTTTGTTTGCATAAATTAAGTATTTGTTCACAAAATTAGTATTTTTTCTTTCATCACATTCATTGATTCGATGGACTACTAATGTATCAAATTTTACATATCTTAAATAATTTTTTACTTCCGTGCTTGTGAATGCTGAGGATTCTGATGTTCTTCTTGGCTCCGTAATTAAAATTATATCAATATCATCATCTTCTAAATCATAAACAACTTCGTGCCCTGCCTTTTCTAAAAAATCTCTTAAATTAATTGCAAATAAATTACCTCCGCCCCAAGGACCGTCTTTAATTCTTGTTCCAATGCTAATTTTCATAAATATCTTTTATCATTTTATTAAACTCATTAAATCCATTTGGAATCATAAACTTGGATGCATTTTTAAAAGCAACGTCTATATTGGGTTTGGCTTTTAAAATGTTCTTCATATCAAATATAGATTCTTTACTTAATATTTCATTAGCAATTCCAACATTTGTTGAAATAATTGGAGTTTTTGTTAAAGATGCCTCAAAAATAGCCTGTGGACCACCTTCTACACGTGAAGAAACAATATACAAATCAAGAATATTGTAGAGTTCATTAAGTTCTTCAAATTTAGTCATTTCGAAATACCTAAATGGTATTTCATACTTTTTTAAACCTTCTATTACATAATTTCTTCTTTTGCCAGATAAAATAACCATTAAATTTTTATTTGATTCATGCATATTCCTTACTATCTGAATAAACCTATCTGGACCTTTAGACAATTTTGGAGATTTAAGATCATGCCCTTCAGTATCTCTTTGAAAAGAACCTATAAGATATGCTGAGTTATCTATTTCATATTTTTTTCTAAGCGAAGCCTTATCTTCTATGTAAAACCAAATTTTTTGATTCACCCAAAATGGTATTTTTTGGATTGGCTTTTTTGTTAAAGTGTTGAGTTTATCAAAAGTTTGATCTGAGATTACATGGTATTTATCTACATATTTATCTCTATTATAAAAATCAATTTGTTCTGCTTCCCCAAATTTATTTTCATCAATGTGATGGATAGTACATAAAACTTTGTTGTTGATTAAAGTTTTTTTTGAAAACTTTGCCCAAGTCCAAGGAGCAATAATCCAAACAATATTGTTTTTAAGTAAAAAAGTGGTTTTTCTTGTTCTTTTATTATACTGGTTCCACTCATTCCTGAATCTATCAACTATCCATTCCTCTTTAGCTTTATTTATATAAACTTTCATAAATTATGGGTTAACACCTTTTCTAACACAATTTGCAAAATATTTTTGTTCATCTTTGTTTTTTGTAGATATGTTATTCTTCATATTTAATTCATATAAAGGTTCTTTTAATGTCATATACTTATAGTCTTTCTGTATTAAATCTAAAAATAATTTATAGTCTTGTGCAAATTTATACCGTGAATCATATAAGCCAATCTCATTCATTGCCTTTCTACTTATCATTAATGTACCGTGAATGAATGGATTTTTAAACTTAAGTAAATGTTTATAGGGTAAAAAATGGGAAACGCCGGGAATTTTTCTTTTACTTCCCTTTATATGTGCCCTAGAAGTACAAAAATCTATATTGTTTTCTACAATTGTTGAAACTTGCTTTTCAAACCTATCTTGGTAACTAATATCATCTGCATCCTGTCTAGCTAAATATTTACCCGTTGATTTAGTAATTAAATAATTGAGTGAATAAGTTAGACCCATATTCTTCTCATTTTTAAAAATTTTTAATTTTGAATAATTTTTAGAATAATTGTTTATTAATTCACTAGTTCTATCTGTTGAGCCATCATCCAAGACTAATATTTCAAAGTTTTCATATGTTTGATTTAAAATACTTTCCAAGGACTGGCTAATAGTTGCTTCACCATTATATACACTTATTAAGACTGAAATTTTTTCAAATTTTGTTGTCATTTAAAATATCATTAATTTTTGAAATTTGTTTATCATCACCCAAATATTCAGATATAAATAAATTATTTTGTTCTCCTTGATTTAATGTTAATTCCGAATTGGTTAATAAATTTAATTTTTCCAATAAATCTTCATAATCAAATTGCTTATATACAAAAGGATAATTCTTTGGAAAAAATTCTAAAATTCCACCACTTTTTGGAAAGATTGATACTTTATTTAACATTGATGCTTCACATAACAAAGTAGGTTGTCCCTCAAGAAGTTTTGTTGCCATTGCAACTGCAGAAGAGTTGCTGATAATTTCCAATGTTTTTACATTGGAAATTTCTCCTAAGAAGGAGATATTATTATAAGCATCTTTAGGAAATTCTAATTTTAAATTTTCTAGGGATGGGCCTGTGCCTATTATTAAAAATTTCCAATCGCTGATATTAGATTTTAGAAAAGCGAGTATCAATTCACGCACTCCTTTTTCATCTGAAATTCGTCCAGCATAAACAAGGTTTTTTTGATGTTCAAACGTATATTTAGAATTATCAAGATTAAGGGAGTTAGGGTAAACATAAATTTTATCTTTATTAAAACCTAGATTCATTAAATAATTTTTATGATACTCAGTTAAAACTAAGATTATGCAAATTTGATTTTTAATTAAATTAATGTATTTTTTTCCGTACCTAATTACTAACAAAGACTTCAAATAAGAATCAACAAAATATTTATTAAATATTAAAAATTTTGTCTTTTTTAAACCACAAGCTAAACATACTTCGTTGGCTTTTAAATGATTTGTAATTAAATACGAAGATGTACAATCGTATCTAAAGTTGTGAAGTTTCAACATAATTTTTATATTATGTTTTTTTAAAACTCTAAATATAGATAGTGAGGCTTTAAACCATGTATTATGAACATAGGCAATATCAGGTTTAAACTCTAAGATTGCTTTCTCAAGATATTTTGAACTTTTCAAATTACTATTAAAAAGAAAATAAAAAAACTGTAAGAAAAAATTTGAAATGTTGTTGTCAAAATATAAAACTCTAACTTCATAGTGATCTTCTAAAAAAGATACTTCATTAGAAACAGCTATATCTTCTCCCCCAGTAATTTGATATTTATTGTGAATAACTAAGATTTTTTTCATTTTTTAATTTAACTTATCAAGTTAATATTAACCCAATGAATATAATTCTAGTTTTTACTTTTGGTATTTCTTTAAAAAACTGGAAAGATTCGGGTTTACTAAACAGAGAGATTGAGCTTTATAATGAATTAACATCCAATCATAATATTAAATATACTTTTATTACATTTGGCAACGAAAGTGATCTTGACATCATTCAAAATGAAAAAATAAAAATAATTCCAATTTATAAATATATCAAGAAAAGTAAAAGCAACTATATAAATGTTTTAAAATCACTTTACTTTCCTTTTATAATTAAAAATTATTTAAAAAATGTAGATATTATTAAAACAAACCAACTAAACGGATCTTGGGTAGCCTTGGTATTAAAATTTATTCTTAAAAAACCATTAATTATTAGAACAGGATATAACTTATATGAATTTTCAATTAATGAAAATAAAATGGCTCTTAAGAAATATTTTTATCGACAACTAACTAATTTAAGCCTTAAATATTCAAATATTTACACAGTAAGCTCTCATTCAGATAAACAATTTTTAGAAGAAAACTTTACATTTCAAAAAAAAATAGAAGTCATTCCTAATTGGGTAAATCGTTTAAATTTTAACTCTTTTGAAAATAGATATCCTAATAAGGTATTGGCTGTTGGTAGGCTAGAAGAGCAAAAAAACTTTAGTTCTCTTATTACAGATCTACAAGGAACTGGAGTTGAAATTAATATTGTAGGTGAGGGAAGCAAAAAACTCGAGTTGGAAATTCTTGCAAAAGAATTAGATGTTGATTTAAACTTTTTAGGAAAGTTTAAATATGATGAACTAGAAGATATCTACTCTAAATACAGGGTTCTTATAAACTCTTCTAACTATGAAGGTAATTCGAAAGTAATATTAGAGGCCATGGCTAATGGATGTGTTGTTATAGCTAGAAAAAACAAAAATAATTCTGAAATTGTACACAATAACCTGAATGGATATACATATATAGACAAGAATGATTTAATTTCTAAAGTTCCAAAAGTATTAAATAATAAAAATATTTTCGATAAGGTTGCATCAAATGCTTATGAAGTTATTAAGAAAAATAACATAATTGATAATATAATCTTGGAAGAAATTACTAATTACAAAAAATTAATTGATTCTTAAGTTACGAACGTCCTCCTCAATAACTATTTCATAATGTAAGTCAAATTCGAAATCTTCTTCATTATGTGTAGAGTTGATGATTGTAATCTCTTGCTTATTTAGTATTTCAAATATTAAGTCCTTTGTCTCTTTATCAAGGTTTGAAGTTGACTCATCAAGTATCAAAACTTGTACATTGTTTAAAAGTGCTCTAATAAATGAAATTTTTTGCATCTGGCCAGATGATAATGAGTTAATAGAAATCAGTTTGTTTAAATCTACGATATCAGAGTCAAATAGTGAAAATTCTTTTACTTTCTCTATCAATTCTTTATCTTCATATTTTTTACTATTTCCATAAATTAAGTTTTCCCTAAGACTTCCATCTACGATTAGAGGAGTTACTCCAACATATCCGAGTTTATCAGAGCTACTCTCAATACTTCCATCTTGAGGTACATAAAGTCCTGAGATAAGCCCTAACAATGTGCTCTTACCAGAACCATTTGGTCCAGTTATTACAGTGTGTTTGTTCTTGAGAATTTCAAAATTGAGATTAGTGAAGATATTTTTTTTACTTCCAAAATATTTAAAGTTTACATTTTCAATTTTAAATGCAACTTCTAAATTTTTATTTAAAATAAAATGTTTATCTTTATTTGGAGTCTTGTTATTTTCAAGTTTGTACAGTTCTTCAACATGAACACTTGAATTTACAACCATGGTTAGAGTATTATTAAAGTTCCCTAGGGACTGAAACATCCTCAAAAGAACACCGATAAATTCAATTGTTAAATTTTTTGCAAAATCAAAAAAAGCTAATATGCAACCAAGAAAAAACAAAGTTCCAAAACTAGGCAACATACTGTTTATTGCCCCATAAGCATTATTTTTAATCCAAGAATTTTTGTTATTATCAAGAATTGTCCTGAAATTGCTGAATTCTTTTGAAGAGGTTTTAAGGATTTTTATCAAAAATATATTATCTAATATTCTCTGAATGTAATTATTTACATCTTTGCCAATAGTGAATGAAAGATGCTGATAATATTTTCCTTTTGAAAGAAAAAACTTTGTTGGGAGTATAAGAATCAAAGCACCCAAGCCAAAATATAAAACCATTTGTACGTCTGAATATATTAGAAAAATAGAATAACCAATAATTTGTAATAAATTGTTCAAGAATCCTGAAAGGGCCTTATAAAAAGATGATACATGTTGAGAGACGGTATTTAAATAGTAGTAAGCATCGGCATTGGAATAGTTTCCCTTGTCGTACATTTCATTTAACAAATAAAACCTTAAATTTTCATTGACTTGCAGACTAAGAATTTCCATATTCATTCTGTCTGCGAACATTATTAAGTATCTGAAAACAACAAGCAAAGGTATTAAATATAAATTATTTTCAATAATTTCTATTACTAAAAGAACAATTGCATTGTCATTATTTATAGCGTTTGTAAGTAAAGAAGAAAAAATAATAATAATACATACATCGATTGTTACTATTAAGTTAGCAAGCACCACTGATAATAAGATTCTTAGTTTCTTTTTCTTAATATTTGTTAATTTAGATACGTAGATAATTCTTTTAAGAACCGATTTAAGATTTCGCATACTTTTAATAATAATGAAAAGAAATTTATTTAAATCATATAAATTTTAAATGAAAAATATATATTTAATTATTTGTAATTTATGTAATCTTTTTCTTCTACTATATCAGATCCAAAATATATATTAATTTTATTTTTTAGTTGGTATCTGGAATCATTCGTAAAATAAACTTTTCTTGCTAACTCAATAAATGAATCACCAAAATCTTTATTTTTTTCTAGTTTTCTTAATTCATCTTCTATAGACCATAATTCTGTATTTATATTAATAAGCTCATTGAAAAACTCTAAAAATTTATCTTCATTTATTTTTTTCAAAAATAATGATTTTTTTGTAAGTAGCTTCAGTTCTTTGTTAACGTTAAACAATTTTTCTTTGTCAGTAATTTTTTCACTTTTTATGTGTAATATTGATAACTTATCAAGCAATTCACCACAAGATACATCAATTTTTATTTGCATAATTTATTATTTTCCAAGTTTTTTTTAATTTAAGCTTACTACCTCTTATGTGATGATAGTAAAGGTTGGGAACAGAATTTAATCTATCAACAAAATGTATAAAACTACTATTTATGCAATGTATTTCATTTACATTTTTAATAATTGATCTGTATAAAAACATATTATTAAAAGGGTCAGATTTTTTTTCAACAAATATTATGTTATTATTTTCTGTTTTCAAATTAAAGATTTTATCAGAAGCTTCATTGTGAATTAGTATGATTTTTTTAGTCTCATCAATCTTATAGTACTCAAATAAGTTTTCTAAAAGAAGTAACTCATTTTCAGAAGCATCTGGTAAAGCAAAATATTTATATGAATAACTATATGGCAATTTGACCTGATTATAAAATGCTACATAAAATGGTGTTTTAAAATATTTTCTGAATCTGTTTTCCCAGCCAACTCTTAGTATTGGAACTCCTAAATTAGTTGAGCTACTTAAAGCAAAGTGGTCTAAATTATTGTGAGAATCGGGAACATTGCTTAAAATATTTACTTTATTATTTTGTGAGTATAGATATTCACATTGACTTCTATATTTTTCATCTACAATTAAATAGACCTTACTGTAAATTGTCGATAAGTAATTAACCATACCGTTGCAAATTACAATATCACCTAAACCAAGGTGATGATAAAGAATTATCTCATCTGAAGTTATTTGTTTTAGACTACTAAAGAACATTTAACTAATAATACTAGAAAATATTCAACAAATTAATTGGAATTTTAGATTCAAAAATAAGGCAGGTATTAGAATATTTATATTATCAATGAAATTTAAGAAAAAAATTAAAAATTTTTTAAACAAAATAAAAAAAATTACATTATATTTTAAGTGTTTATTTGAAAAAAATTTTTTCTTCGGTCTCTTAAAATCTCAAAGCGATGGTGAAGAATCTAAATTTTTATTAGATGTTTCAGACTTAATAAGTGATGAATCATTTTTGGAAATCGGATATGGTTACTATGAATTTAATTGCACAGAACTTCTTAAGAAAAACTTTAAAGGAACTTTGGTTGATGGATCAACAAACTCTTTAAATATGAATTTACTTTTAAAAAAACACAAACTAAATTCCAAAGCATATAAGACATATTTGAACTTAGACAATTTAAAAAAAATTAATTTCATTGAGAGAAAATATGGATTTTTAAGTCTTGATATAGACGGTGTGGATTATTGGATATTAAAAGAAATGTTAAAATTTATTGAATTTGAAGCAATCATGATTGAGTACAATGCATCCCTTTTACATAAAAAAATTAGTGTGGTGTACAAAAAGAACTTCGATCGTCATGAAGAACACAAATCAGGTTTATATCATGGAGCTTCATTGGCTGCATTTAATGATCTTTTAAATAATCATGATTTTTCATTAGTAAAAATAATTGGTGGTTTAAATGCTGTCTTTTTAAAAAATAATATCATTAAACAAAATAACTTAACCATCCTTGATCCTTTAAAAGACTTTCAGGAACACGAATGGAGAAATAAATTCCATAATTCATCAGCCAAACAACAGTTTTCATTGATTAAACACTTAAATTTTATTGAAGTTTGAAACAACACTTAACTTAATTTGGAATAAGTACAGTTACATCATTTCTCATATGTAGAAATTAACAATTAAATTAAATTATTTGTAAAATTCTATGAACTTGAAATACCATAAATATTAATACCAATCCAACAACTCAGCCTATTTAATCATTTAGATCTTAATTAATAAAAATATATTTTTTATATAAAATATAAATACATTAAAAAATGAAAAAAAATAATAATTATTTAAAAAATATTTTTATATTTAATTCACTACTTTATATATGCCTATTAATGTTTTTATCTTTTGATATTTTTATTGAAAAAGAAGCAATAGATTTAGAATCTGACTTTATTGAACAAGAAAAATGTAATTATTTTATTCAAGAAAGTAAAGATCTTCAAATAAAGTATCTTGAACTGCCTGTTTTTCCTGAAATTGAAAATTTACAATGCCTTGGAAAAATTATAGACATAGACAAAAATAGTAGAGTAGTAATTCTTGGTTCTAATAACTTAGTAAGAAATAGTGTTGAAATCATAAACCTAATACTATTGTTATATTTTTCTTTAACTTTAAAATCTAGGTTCCTTTATATAATTCTAATTGGAATACCATCATTAAATTTACTGAGTAACATATTATTCCAAACCTTTTATACATTTGAAGAAATTTTTTATAAAAGTTTTTTTTATTTTTTTCTTTTATTTTTTTTTAATATAACTTTCCGTTATCCAGTAAATTTAACTTCAATTCAAAAAAATTCTTTTAGATCAGATATCAATTTCCTAAGATTCTTTTCAGTTAGTTCAGTGGTTTTATACCATATTGAATTTCCTTATTTTGGAGGAGGTTGGTTGGGTGTAGATATCTTTTTTGTTATTTCGGGATTTTTAATTTGTAGTTCAATTATCGATGGCTTAAACAAAAAAAAATTTAGTTTTAAACATTTTTATATAAGAAGAATAAACAGAATTTTGCCTTCATTATATGTTTTATTATTTATTACTTTTATACTTTCAAGGTTAATTTTAAGTGAAAAAGCAATTTACGAATTTAACAAATCTTTTCTGAGTGTAGTTGGTTTATTAGCAAACTATTTTTTTAGAGGAAATAATTTATATACAGCGGAACCTTCAAACTTAATTCCTTTACTTCACACATGGAGTTTATCAATTGAAGAGCAATTTTATCTAATATTTCCTTTATTAATTTTTTTAGTTTTTAAATACAAAAAAAAATTGACACCTTACCTGATTCTATTTGCGATAACATATTCTCTAATTCTTAATTTGGGAACTTTTGAAAATAATGATATGTTTTACATCACAAAATTCCGCATTTGGGAAATATGTATTGGGGTTTTGCTGGTGTTTATTGATAAAATTAAATTAAATCTAAATAAAGTTGTATATTTTGCAGGTTATTTGATAATAATCATTACGGTTTTATTTAACGATGGAAATGTTTTTGAACTTTTTCCAAAAATGTTTGCTATATTTGGGGTCTCATTAATTCTTTTAAACAATAAACCATATCCAGAATTAGAAAAATTCTTCAATTTAAAAACAATAAATATTATCGGGTTAAGTTCTTATTCAATATATCTGTATCATCAACCCATTTTTTCATTTTATAGAAATATAAAAGAAAATTATTTAATTAAACTTAGTCTTAAAGATTTTACAAATTTTGAAAATAACAAAATCTTTGATTACTTACTTCAAAACAATAATCTTTCAGTTTTAATCTTATTACTTGTTACATTGATTTTCGGTATATATTCTTATCAAAAAATTGAATTAACATTTATTGGAAATGAAAATCTGAACAAAAATATTTTTGCATTGTTTTTCTCAATAATTTTGCTGTGTACATTTGTATGGATTGAAAATTTAAATTATGAAGAGCTGAAAGAAAATTTGGAATCCAACACACCAATTTACGATAAAAATATTAGTGAACTTGAAATAATTTTAAAAGAAAAAGGTTTTAAAAGGGAAATCTATGTTGTTGGTGATTCACATATGGATATGCAAAATCAATTTAATTATTTAGAGAGCAACAATTTTAAGATTTATAAATTCATTGAAGGTAATTGTTTCTATATTAAAGATTTTTATGTTTCAGATTTAAATTTAAATCCTTGGTGTAAGGATATGCATGAACTAACTTCAGAAAAACTTGAAAATATTAAAAATTCAATAGTTTTATTTGGAGGTATTTTACCTAATTATATAGAGGAAGATCAGTTTTTTAATGGATATGTGAAAAACTCAAGAAGAACAAATAAGTTATTTGTATATAAAGAGTCAAACAAAAAAATTCCAAATTTTGAAGATATTAAAGTTGAATTAAACAAAACTATTTTTGAATTAACATCTAATAACAATATTGTTGTTTTAATTTATCCGATACCTGAGGCTTCTTGGAATATAGAAAAGATTAACAAATTAGTTCCAGATTTTAACAAGATTAATTTACACTTTGATGAAAAGTTTTATATTTCCAGATCTAAAAAATCATTTATTTTATATGACAGTATTGATAATAACAATGTTGTAAGAGTCATCCCTTCTTCAATATTGTGTAATAATTATCTGCCTGAACGGTGTGTAGTGAACTTTGATGGAAAACTATTTTATAAAGATTACGACCACTTAAGTGCATATGGTAACGAGCTTTTGGTAGATTTAATAATAAAAAACTTAATTTCTGAGCTTAGTAAGTAAATTTATTAAATAAAATAAAAAAAATTAATACCTTATATTAGATTGCTTCACCAAAAGGATTAAAAGAAATTCCTGAATTTCCAAATTGTGAAACTGTTTATTTACAACACCTCAAATATATAAATTTAGCTCATAAGGTAAAAAGATATGAAAGAAATCACTTTACCTCAGCTTTAATTTCTGATCCAACAAATTAAAGATTAATGAAACTAAAAGCGCTTTTAAAATTTGAACCATTATTAATATATTTTTAAAGTTTTAAAAATTTAAAGTTATAGTTTTTTGGTATTAAAAAGTAATTTATTTGTAAAAGCAAACACTAAAAAAAGGGAGCTTAAACAACAAATTCACTTCAATGTTTATAGGCTTTTTCAGAGTGCTTAGTCACTGTTTTAGTCACTGTTTTTATTAGTGTGTTAGTGAATTAGGAATAAGCCTATGTTTATTGTGGCCAGAGGCAGAATCGAACTGCCGACCCCTTGTTTTTCAG
>Ga0255769_10005370_pt1 | contig 12084 bp, 9 predicted proteins | sample 041ome_9_FD_179637 | JGI IMG/M metagenome (GOLD analysis project Ga0255769, IMG submission 179637) | Coastal salt marsh microbial communities from the Groves Creek Marsh, Skidaway Island, Georgia - 041413US metaG (version 2) | ecosystem: Environmental > Aquatic > Marine > Intertidal zone > Salt... | reverse complement strand
GCTTCATAAATATTATTCGCTCGGCCTAGGTAGCAACTATCATGATAAGTTATTTTCTTACCCTCAAATGCTCCTCCTTCAATAGCTAAACGACCACTCTGAAGCAATTCATTGATAAATTGAGTGTGATGAACAACGTCATAATTACCGCCCAATGAAGGATACTCGTTCTTGAGTGTATTGTAACAATGTGGACAGGCTGTCACCAAACGCTTTATTCCATAGCCATTTAACGTTTCTATATTTTGCATGGCTTGCATTTGGAACAAAAACTCATTTCCAGCTCGTTTAGCAGGGTCTCCGGTACATCCTTCTTCCGCACCCAATATCGCAAACTCAACACCTGCTTTTTGAAGTATCTCAGCAAATGCCTTGCTCACTCTTTGAGCCCTTTCATCATAACTTCCTGCACAACCTACCCAAAAAACAATCTCTGGGACTTTACCTTCGCTAATAAATGCTTGGATTTCTTTGACTCTATCCATTATTCTGCAATTTCGTGAATTTTTCCTGAATTCGTTAAAGAAAAAGGGCGCTTTTGGCGCCCTTTAATTGGTTTAATTGACAAACTAATAACCTACACCTCCTGCACCTGCAATTTCTTGATAAGGCATGATCAATACAGGTTCATCGGCTTGTTCGCACACCTTCTGAAATGAGGAGGTCTTGAAAAGACCATCTGTATTGCTCACTGCACTAATCCAACAAGGCTTAAGTGTCGCGGCTTTATCTAAGATGATTTTAGCGCAGTCTTTTGCTTCTACCTCTTCGCGACTCGCTTGTATTTTACGCTCAAGCATATAATTTTCACCTTGAACACTGTATGTATGCACATAGGTTTTATCTTCCTTATCTGAAGGATTACTTACTCCTAAAACATACACCTTTGCGCGAGTAAAACCTGCCCATTCCGAAACGCGGTAAAACTTCTGTCTTGTTTCAGATTGCCCGTCAAGTGGCATGACAATACTTTTTGGCGTTAGCCATTGTGTATTTTCATTTAGGAACAAAACTCCTCCTTGAAAACTACTCATTACCGCTGCCATTCCACCACCAAATAGACCTGCCTTTTCGGTTTTTGCTCCTACTACAAACATGTTGCAGTCCTTTTCGACACCCTGTTTAGCCAGCGTTTTCCATAACGAACCATTTACTTTTTCATATTCCAGATCCTTGTAATATTTTAGCTTAAAGTCTTTTTTACAAGCATCTAAGTCTCCGTTGCATAAGTCGTAAGACTCGTCCGTATGGATGTATGTTAAACTTAGGTTGGCTTTACGGCTAATTTCTACCGCCGCCTTAATTGTTTCTTCTGGGTTAACGTTTTTGTCAATTGTAAATAAAATTCTTGTAGTCTTTCTATCCATAGGCAATTTAGGTTTAGTTAAAACAAATTAACTCCAATTACCCATTAAAAGCAACAAATAAATATTACATAACCGTCAGAAAATTATGAAGATGCAAGATTCCTATTTAGCCCAAATATTGTACTTCAGAATACAATAAATGGCTCTAAATCCGTCTTTCCAACCGATTTTCTTGCCTTCCTCAAAGGTTCTTCCATAATAAGATATTCCTACCTCATATACACGAACACCTTTAACTCGAGAAATTTTTGCCGTAACCTCAGGTTCAAAACCAAATCTATTCTCTTTTAATGTTAACGATTGAACTAGATCCGTACGGAACATCTTATAGCAGGTTTCCATATCTGTCAAATTCAAATTGGTAAACATATTACTCAGGAAGGTCAAGAATTTATTTCCTATGCTATGCCAAAAAAACAAGATTCGATGTGGGTTCCCTCCCATAAATCGACTCCCATAAACGACATCAGCAACGTCATCCACGAATGGTTTTAACAAAATATTATATTCCTCTGGGTCATATTCGAGATCAGCATCTTGAATAACGGTTATATCACCTGAAGCGTGTTTTATACCCGTGTGTAAAGCAGCTCCTTTCCCCTTGTTCACCTCGTGCTTGTACAATTGAATGTCAAAGTCCTTATTATCATTTTTGTACTCCTCTAATCTAGCGAAAGTCCCATCCTTAGAGCAATCATCCACGATAACCACTTCCTTTTCAAATCCACCAATGAGGTCGACTGTTTTCACTTTATCTAAAATGTGATGGATGGTTGGCTCTTCGTTATAGGCTGGTATGACAATGGATAGTTTTGGCATGCTGTGCGAATTTAAATTAAACCTTTGGTACTACCTCCATTAACCCGGGAACGAAATACCACTTCCCACTTGATTGTTCCATGCATCTATAACGACTCCTCATTTTATTACCACGAATAAAAAGACGTTCGTCAATATAAAATTCTGCATTTAAAGGTAGCATCTCTAATAGAACCGAATCGCCATCTGCCTCGTCGTATTTTCTTAGAGCCCGAACCAATTCTGGACTCGTACAACTGCTGGCTTTAGGGTTATTTAAATATTTCTGCAATGCAGAATACAGTTCTACAGGAAATAAATCTGGATTCAAAATGGGAGCAGATATAGACTGAAATTCTCTTTTCCATTCTAGGCCGTGAGGCTGAACTTTAAATCCATTTTTCTCAAAGTTAATCAGGTGGGCTGTTTCATGCAAAAAGGTCACTAAGAATGCATATTGATTGAGGTTGTTATTGATTGAGATGCGATGTGGCTCACCTTTCTGAGGAGGTCGATAATCTCCTAATTTCGTTTTTCTTGGTTTCTTGATATGCAGTTGGATACCGTACTGCCAAAGTAAAGAATGCGCATAAGATGCAGCATCTTCAGGCAAGTACTTTTCTAATGTATGAAGTAAACGATCAGACACTCTTATCATCCAATAGCTCCGCAACAGTTAACCCAATGGACAAAGAGGATGTGGCCGCGGGTGATGGAGCATTTAAAACATGAATAAATTGTTGGTTCTGTTGGATGTAAAAATCGTCAATTAGGTCTCCATTTATATGACACGCTTGGGCACGTACTCCGGAAGGTGCCACCTCAAGATCTTCTTTTTTAATTTCAGGAACCAACTTTTGAAGCGCACGGGTAAAAGCACTCTTTGAATATGAACGATAAAACTCACCAATTCCAGTTGACGCGTATTTAAAAGCTACTTTTTGGAATCCTCTCCAAAATAAACTCTCCAAAAGTTCAGACCATTTAACAGACCATTTATCGTATCCTTCTCGTCTAAATGCAAATACGGCATTGGGACCTGCTTCGATTTCACCTGTTATTCTCCTTGTAAAATGCACCCCTAAGAATGGAAAGTTGGCATCAGGAACAGGGTATATCAGTGATTTAACAAGGTGAGCTTTTTCAGGTTTTATGGTGTAATACTCTCCCCTGAAGGGTATAATTTTAACATCTAGTTTCTCTCCCGCCATTTCAGCAATTTTATCGCAGTACAAACCTGCACAGTTAATCACTTTATCTGCTTCATACTGACCTTTATCTGTAGTTACAAGGACTTTCCCATCTTCAATATTGAAACCAGTGACTGATTCATTCATGCGAAATTCAACACCTTCCTTTTGACTAAGCAGTTCTCCCATTTTATCGGTAACCTGACGATATCCAACAATACCTGTATGCGGTACGAAAATTCCTTTTACTCCGCGTGTGTGAGGTTCCTTTTCCTTGATACCTTTTTCATCCAGCCAAATCAAACCTTCCAAGCCATTCTCAATGCCTCGTTGATATAGTTTTTCAAGAGCGGGTATCTGTGATGCTTCCGTGGCAACTATGACTTTACCGCATAATTCGAAGGGAATATGTTGACTTTCACAAAATTCAATGAGAAAATCATAACCGCGCCTACAGTTTTTTGCTTTAGAGCTACCTGGCTTATAGTAGATCCCTGAGTGAATCACACCAGAGTTATGTCCAGTCTGATGAGCCGCTAATTCGCTCTCCTTTTCAATTAACGTGATTTGACTCTCAGGGAATTTCTCGGCTATTTGGTATGCTGTAGATACACCTACAATTCCTCCTCCGACAATCACGATTTTATTCATAAACACAAAATTAACGGGTAACCATCATTAAATCAGAACCATATTGCTTTTCCTACCAAACAAGTTGTACACTGTTTAGACTGACAAAATTGCTTATGCTGCGACAATAGCGCTAAACTCTCTATCGCCTTAGAAGGTTGTTTAAGTTGAAATAATGATTTCATTTTTCGCGTAATGTGATTGTTCTCAAATGGTAAGTATCTAAGAATTTCAATTTGACTAAGGTCAATATCCTCATTCAACCCTGATAATCTAGCTTTCGCCATCCGCAGTGGTAAAATCACATTCTGAATGAGGGTAATCATCACTCCTTTTGGCAGCGAATACCTCTTGATATCTTTGAGCAAAAATCTCAAATCCGCATTCCAAAACTCGTCAAAATAAAAATCGTATTCATTCAACCAAGAAAGAACGAGATTCAAACGCACCAAGGGATAAGCAGAAGGGCGCACACGACCGTGTTTCCATTTTATGCAAGACCCAAATTTTAGAGGTACATGTGTAGTGATTTTCCATTCGGTAACATAATCAAAGGTTTTTCTGACATTCATGGGTGTTTGTTCATACAATCCGGAATACATCAATAACGCACGTAATACTTGATCGAAAGGATATCTTCTGAACATTGAAAGTTTCAACTCAGGAAACAGCAACTCCGCATTGCTCCTGTTTTGTGGATCCAAAGCGTAAATCAATAGGTTTTGAAATAAAAGTTGATCCCAATCAAATCCAAGCCTTTTAATATCAATCAAATAATATTTTATTTTTTGATTGAGGTACAAAGTTGAGGCCAACTCTATTTGTTGGCTGATTATATTTTTAGGTATCTCTTGTTGAATAAAAGGATTCACACATGGAAAATTTACGGATCGATTGATTTGCGCTTTTTGCAAATCATTTTTTGAAAAGTAATTCGACAATTGGATTTCCGGGATCTTTTTGTTTAAAACTCGGACCGTTGAATTAGATTTCCATACTACATGAAGAATGACCTGGTCATAGCGATTATCCATTTCATGCGAATGTCGATACCAATCTCTTGTTTCAATATGGATCTCTATCGAACCGTATAAATCAAACCCATTAATTTGAACGTGAGCATTTGAAAAATCTGGCCCTTGCCCATGATTTAAGGTTCCAAAATTCTTAACGACAACAATCTCACCATCGGTAGTTTTGAACTCATTACGGCCCAAACATTTCGACTCCCAAAATAGATGAATATCCTTTTCTTGCAAATCTCTTACCCCTCCTATTCAGAAGTTAGTAAGAATATCCTTGCTTAAAAAGGAACCCTAAGGGGCTGAGTGCACCAGAAAATAAATGTTAAGGTAACTTATAGACCAAGCAATGTTTCCTCTGGACGCTTTCCAGAAAGCAACATTTCAGGGTTTTCGAGCAAGGTCTTCATCTTCACTAGGAAGCTTACACTTTCACGTCCATCAATGATGCGATGATCGTAAGACAAGGCCACGTACATCATCGGGCGAATCACAATCTCTCCATTATCAACAACCGGTCTCTCTACGATATTATGCATACCCAAGATTCCACTCTGAGGCGGATTTAAAATCGGGGTACTCAACATTGAACCAAATACACCACCATTAGTGATGGTAAATGTACCACCGGTCATTTCATCAATAGATAGTTTATTATCTCGAGCTTTGATGGCTAGTCTTTTAACTTCTTTCTCAATTCCGTCCAAGGTGAGGGCCTCCGCATTACGAATAACTGGAACCACCAAACCTTTGGGGGCACTTACTGCAATAGAGATATCACAATGGTCGTGATATTCAATTTCTTCTCCAGCAATGGATGCGTTAACGGCTGGCCATTCTTGAAGCGATAGGCAGACCGCACGGGTAAAGAAACTCATGAATCCAAGCCCCACTCCAAACTCTTCTTTGAAGTTGTCTTTGTACTTCTTGCGGAGATCCATAATAGGCTTCATGTTAACTTCATTGAACGTCGTTAACATAGCCGTATCATTCTTAGCCGAAACAAGACGTTTGGCAACGGTCTTACGCAAATTGGACATTTTTTCACGTCTAGGTTCGCGTGAAGCTTTATTTCCAAACCCGGCCACGGAAGATGATTTTTTAGAAACGCCGTTTTTAACTAAGGCTTCAAGTACATCTATTTTGGTAATTCTACCATTTGAACCCGTACCTGTAATATCAGAAGGACTGATTCCGTATTCTTGAATGAGTTCTTTGGCTAAGGGAGATGCGTCAATATCAATATCAGAAACAACTGTAGTTGCAACTGCTGATTCCTCTTTTTGCTTTGGAGCCTCAGTTGGCTTTTCTACTTTACTATCGGCGGCAGGCTTAGTTTCTGATTTTGGTTTCTCAGGGGCTTTGGCCGTTTCATCAATCACAGCAACCACTGTATTCACTTCAATCGTATCACCCTCTTCACCCTTCAGCTCTATTATTAGACCCGCTTTCTCCGCGTTCACCTCAAACGTTGCCTTATCGCTTTCGAACTCCGCTATCGGATCATCCATATCGACCCAATCACCCACATTAACCAACCAAGAGGATATGGTTACTTCGCTAACGGACTCTCCAGGAGCAGGAACAGTAATCTCTATAGACATTGCAGAGCAAAGTTAATACAATAATTATTGACTTGAGGAGCAAAAAAATGATTTGGTCAGCAGCTTTAGCTTTAATATTACCTAAGTTTTCTAAAGGAATGTGCTAACCAAATCCACGCAATGATCTGTATGCTTCCTCCTATTGGAGTAACGGCACCTAATATTTTCAATCCTGAACCCAATACTTCGTTTAGGGATAAAAAAGACAAGCTGAAAGTAAAAATCACAGACCCCAGGATAATCCAAAATAATACGCCCCATTTCCCATAGATTTTATGAGCAAAAGCATCATCCGACCCCTGTCTCTGAACAAATGAAATTACCGACATCAGGGCAATGGCATTATACATCCAATAGGTCCATCCGGTTTTCCAAACATCCAAATACCTATCGGAAATCTCGTCTTCTAACCCATGGGCACCAAAGGCTCCGGCTGCTATACCAAATGCAATCATAATGCAGGCTAGGGCAAAATAGTTTCTTCTCATCGCAGACTGTAATTTATACCTAATTGTACCAAACGAGGCAAATTAGGAAGACCAATACCCTGTCCATAGTCGATAACAAAATATTGTTTGTTAGAGATATTTGAAATATCCATGAAGAAAGCCCAAGAATTACTTGCGTTATTCCCGCTATACTTTAGTCTTAGATCGTATAAATTTATGGGATCAACCAACATACTACGGACCATGTGGCGCCATTGGATCCGCATAGAAATCTGCGGAGAGTAATGTTCATTATGCAAGGAATAATTGAACCATACCGATTGAATACTCTGTGTTTCTAAGAAATTCAAAGCATACTTTGATAGTACGGGCTGATTAGCATTGGAGTTGACTTGATTCTCTCCTTCCATTAAACAAAAGTTCCATGACATTCGCATTGCTAACTGCCTACCTATTTTGGTTTGATAATTCACACCGCCCTCAATACCTCTAAAGATTGCCGTCCCCAGATTATAAGGCGTCCATTTGACCGTAGTAAGAGAATCATTTGGGTCCACTATTGGTTTAATCCAATCAATTCTATCAAACTGATTTTTTTGAAAAACCGATAAGTTCTGGGTAAAACCCAATTTCGAAAATGTAACTCCTATTTCGGCATTTCTACTTCTTTCCGAAATCAAATTTGGATTGCTACTATTTGATCGGTCTTCATAGTATAAGTCCGTGTATGTCGGTAATCGTTGACCATTCCCCCAATTTCCCCAAATTGACCAATTTCTATTTACCCTATAACGTGTATCAATACCAGGATAGATCTTAAAACCTAACTCCTCTGTTTGGAGTCCATAAGATCCAAGAGTAACAAACCAACGGTCTCGCCAACTGTGTTTATACTCTGTGTATGCACCATAAACAGTCCTGTCATGATCTCCCAAATTATTGCTTTGAATCCTTTCCTGACGCCATTCTAATCCGCCCGATAGTTCACCAATGCTTCGTTCAAAAAAGAACCGTTTATTAATGTTCAATTCCCCCATGGAAACTTGGCTTTGGTGTTTATTTACATAATTGTATTTCACCAAATCGTAATGATCAAAATTCCATCGACTTGATGCATTGAGATTTATACGGGTATTTGAACCCAAGTCATGATTAAAACTCGCATTGAGAAAATGAGTGTTTACCGTTTCTCTAGATTCTTCATCTGAACTTGGTGCGTAAAAATCATTCGCACCAAATCGGTTATTATTATGACCGGCAAGCATACTCAATCCACTTTTACCACCCCACTCTCTATTGATGGAGAGCAATCCCTTAAAATTCTGAAAATCGGTATTGTATCTAAAACCCTCTCCGCCCTGATAATCGGCTGAAGCGCTTACATTCCATTTATTGATTTGATCGGACAGATACACGCGTCCCCCTTGATTAACGTATCTGTTTGAGCTGCTAGACATGTTGGTAGACCCGAAAGCGGTTGCCGATATAGTTTTTGCTACTCTTTTTTTAGTGATAATATGTATCACACCTCCCATGGCATTTAATCCATAGCGGCGGGCAGCACTTCCTCGTATCACCTCAATTCGTTCGATCATCTGCAGCGGAACGGGTAAATTCATTTGATGGTGGCCAGTTTGAGGATCTGACATTCGAACGCCGTCAACCAAAACCAATACTTGATCAAATCCACTTCCACGAATTCCAATATCGGCTTGAACCCCCATAGGTCCTCTTTCTCTTACGTCTATTCCCGACACCCATGCCAAAACTTCATTGATGGTTTGGGCTGGTAATTGGGATATCTCTTTAGATGTTATGACACTTACATTCATCCCCGTATTCAAATTGGTTTGATGTAACCGGTTTGAATACAACTCCACCTCTTGCATGTATTCCAAATTTGGAAGCGGGGATGACCCACTTGCTGCAGGCAAAGGCAATAAGGTATCCTGTGCTTGAAGCGATAAAAGCTGAAATATTACTATTGCACTAAGAAAACTCTTTCTCATATTAATCGTCTAATGACATTTCAATCAAATGAAGGATGTATGCTCGATGTGCTTGTACCTCTTCTTTATTGATGATCTTTGATGAAACAGGTGCTTCCATCCATTCTTTTATGCGAAGTAATTCATACATCGTCTGAGCAAGTGCGTTATCTATACTTCGCTTAGTTTTGATTTCTTTTGCCAGTCGAGTCACGTAACTTATTTGCAGTGACTTCCTTAAAGCAGAAGGACTTGCATTTAAATCCTCAAGAAAGATCGCATCGCTTAAATCATTCATAAATTCCGCCAAGGTGTAGGTATTCCCCACGTAATGGCTTTCTTGGATTCTCTTCAATGTATAAGGATGAAGTAAGTGATCCAATACAGATTGTTGAACCCTTAACTGACTTTGGATAACAGAAGGCAGTTCTGATCTCCCAAAAAAGTCAAAGCCTCTTCTGTGTCGTTGCAAATAATACACTAACCCATCAGGTACCGGCATTGCCTTTGGCGAAAACACATACGTATTTAGGGTTTCCATTGCCTTCTTTTGAATCGCTTTAGGTACAGCTCTGTACGGTTTCCTATCTTCGATTTGTCCAGGTTCAAAACGCTCAACATATACTCCTCCGATATAACGGGAGATAATACCTGCATTTTTAGAGGTGCTTCCAAATAGTAAATTAAAGCTACTTACCAAGGCTTCGTAATTCGGTTGTTCGTGTCCATAACGATCGAGTAATTTAGACATTAACTCATTGGATCGATTCATTTGACGGACACTATATTCTATGGCATCAGAACTCAAATCACCGATCATAACCCTGGGGTCGGTAGCCTTACCAGGTGATCGCATGTCATCGGCATCGTTACCAAAGGTATTTTCAGGCATCACAGAACGCAATGCAATTTGTCGTAAACGTTGCGCCTCTTCTTTTTCATCTTCAAGTGCAATGGAATAGCCATATTCAATCGCCCACTTGTCGTATGGACCTGGTTCTATTTGGCTAAATTGAACTTTCTGGGATGCATTCAATGGCAGGTTGATCGCTGGGTAATCCATCACAGAACCAATCAATCCATTTTTATAGGTCCTCTCAGAATCCAATAATTCATCAGGCGTATTCAACTGAGATGCCTTCATATTATGGTTTAATCCAAAAGTGTGTCCCATTTCGTGTAGAATTAAATAATGCAATGATTCATATAGTAACCTATTCACCTCACCGCTATCCAATTGCATCATATTGGTCCACTGTTTAGCCGCAACGGTCTCTTGATGGAGTAAAGAAGAGGCTTGACAATGGTGAGCGTTTTGGGGTAAGTTATAAACTTCAGATAAACGCACGCGGTTGGTGAGGAATATATATTCCAACATGATATCCGCACCCAAGATTTCACCTGTTCTAGGATCAACAAAGCTCGGACCATATCCTCCAAACGGCGGATTTGGGGAAGAAGTCCATCTCAAAACATTGTAACGAATATCACCAGCGTCCCAAGTGGCCGTATCCGATTGCTCTTTCACAACAATGGCGTTTACAAACCCAAGAGGTTCAAATGCCTTATTCCACTCCAATGCCGCATGTTTTATGATGGGTCTCAATGAAATGGGAGTCGTGTTTTCTATCCACCAGGTGATCGGTTCAACAGGCTCGCTTTTAGCTAAATCTGGATTCTTTTTCTCTAATCTCCATCGGTGAATTAAGTCTCTATCATTGGTAAATCCCGTCACCGTCATATCGTTCACCCTTTCAGTGAAATATCCGATACGATAGTCTTCACGCCTAGGATTAAAACCAGGTTCTGGGGTTTCAATTATAGAGTGTTGAAGTAGAATATTTACATATCTAGGATCTGTAACTTCTTCGCCTCCACCGCCCTTAGGTTCAGGGTTATCGTACACATATTCCACCACTAAATCCATGTTCTTAGGATAATTCTTTATCCTCTTAAAACTTGATTTATCTTTTGAAAGTCTACCCAATCCGAACCCTCTTCTACTAGCTCTTGAAGATTGGTTGACCCGATGTAATGATTCATCCAGGAAAAGCTTATCAGCGGAGATCAAAAATCCCGCAGCTCCAGTAGCTTCGATTTTTTCAGATGCTAAAACAGCATTTGAAATGTTGGCTTCTGCACTTTTTGAAATGGCTTTGGTCGTATCGAAATAGAAACTTGTATTTTTCTGTATGATATCAATCCGTTGGAAGCGCTTTTTAAATGTAATAATACGGCTTCCTCTATATGATCCGCGGTGATGACCGGCAGAAATAACACCGTTTTCCGTATACGTAAAGTGAATAAACTCTTTGTTGAGTTGTGCTGAATCTATTTTCATCCATAATTCGCCGGTTTTATTATCACGATATAACTGGAAGATGCCAGGCATCGATTCCATCCCTTTTGTTTTTTGGGCAATGGTCGAGTTTTTGGATTTTGCTGTTTTTGTCTTTGCAGCTTTTTTCTTACCAAATAGCTGCGCACTTACAGGATTCAAACTCCATAGAGTAAGAACACATAAAATAATGATTCGCATTTGGGTGCAAATTAGCCAATTTTGGCTCAAGCGCAGATGTTGAACATGTTTTTTGAAGGTTTTTTAAGGATGTCAGTTTCAAATCACGAAAAAAGGCCTATTTTTGCAGCCCGTTCGCGATTGATTTTTACCAACCCTTTTCTCTCGCTTACGGAACCGCACTTGTAGCTCAACTGGATAGAGCATCTGACTACGGATCAGAAGGTTTGGGGTTCGAATCCCTACAAGTGCACGAACAAAAGCAAAGTCCTCAACGCAGTTGAGGGCTTTTTTTATGCTTAGCGTTCGGCGCAAGTTTACTTGTGCAAGAATGCTAAAGGATAAAAAACAAGCACATTAGTGCTTGACTTTGCTTTTGCAGTTCTAATCCGTTGGGATCACATCGTAATCCTATATTTTCAATCTTACTATTCTAGCTCACCAGTATATGAAAATCACGCTGAGTTGAAATATTTGTAAATTGCCTTATGTTTTCAAAAACCAAGTCCGTTTGCTTT
>Ga0255769_10005356_pt1 | contig 12106 bp, 13 predicted proteins | sample 041ome_9_FD_179637 | JGI IMG/M metagenome (GOLD analysis project Ga0255769, IMG submission 179637) | Coastal salt marsh microbial communities from the Groves Creek Marsh, Skidaway Island, Georgia - 041413US metaG (version 2) | ecosystem: Environmental > Aquatic > Marine > Intertidal zone > Salt... | reverse complement strand
GCGCACCGCAAGAAAGACAGACACAGACGCAGAAAGACGGAGAAAGAAGACAGAGAGTAGAATTTTAGGACGAGAAGATGACATCGTTCGCGACGACGACGATTCAGACGACGAGAGGATTTCATCGTCACCCCCCGGGAAAATCAGCCGAGAAGAAGAAGAAGAGATGGAGCAAAAGGAACGTGCGAATGATGGCGGCGCCAGGCACGGACGGGAAAACCCCGTACGTGGCGAAAAACACGTTCACCATCCCGCGAGACGAAAGCGGTGTGAAACTGGAGGAAATTAAGCGACGTTTTTTGGACGAGATGCGTTTTCGCGAGGAGAAGATGAAAACGATGCCCGATTACGTCTCGTCGCAGTTGACGGAAATTGGGGCGAACGCGTACGAGTTTTCGCAAGAGTGGAAAACGAAAGAAGGGTTCGAGAGGTGGATGAACACGCCGGAGAGAAGACGATCGCACTTTCCAATCGGGGTGTATCAGTATTTGCCGAAGGATAAGTGGTCGGTGCCGGAGAATTTTGCGCCGGTGATTAAGGTGAAGGACCCGCCGAAACCGCCGAAGTAGTCATCAGTCGACTTTGTTTGGCGCGGAGAAAAACGACGCGGATGTGAGAGATTGGAAGCGAAAGTACTTTGTTGTAATCGAGAGAAAGTTATCATTATTATTATTATTATTATCGATAGTATTACAGTTGCTACTTTCGTTTTACGCTCCAACGCGTCCTCGGATGATATCGAGCCATACTTGCGTTCCCCACGCCGGGATATCATCATCGGTCGTCGCGCGTTGTTGTTGTTGTTGTTGTTGTTGTTGTTGTTGTTCTCGTTGTATTTGCGGAGGTGGTGCGGCGAGAGAAGGTGAAGCAGACTGCGCCGCCGCGGATTCGCCCGCGACCGCACCCGCTTGCACTTTCTTTTGTTGGTTCAATTCCTTCTCTCTCATCGAGAGATACTCCGCTCGATCGTACGGGTCCATCTGGTCCAAAGCCGCTTGCGATAAGCCTCCGTCTTCTCCCATCATCCCGCCGCCGGTGAATATCTGCCACGTGGCATAGCAAATCAACAACGTCGGCACGAAAAAACCAAACGTGGCTACCGCTAAAACGTATTTGACGAATTCGTCTTTCGATAACATCCCCGTGCTTTCGTCGCCCATAGCTTTGGTGAACGATTGGTACTCCAACTCAACAACCGTGTCTAAAAACCACGACCATTCGCCAACATCTGGAGGCGATAATGCGTTATAAAACATTGTCGCCGCGATATCTTCCGCCATTCTTTTCGCCTCCAAATCGTCGTAAAAATCCGCCTCTTCGTCGCCCGCCCACGAGTTGTTATTATTGTTGTTGTTGTTGTCGTTGTCGTTGCCACTCGCGCCGTCTTCCGTTTTCGAGGAGGACGAAGACGACACCGCGTTGTACCCTAACTTTTGCAAAGACTCCGCGCGTTCCGGTGACATTTTGCTACTGCTGCTACTACTACTACTCTTCTGATTTCTATTGCTCCACCTATTATTTCTACTTTTCTTCGGCTTAAACTCCTCCGTTCCGTTATCGGCGAACCTCCAATCGACTTTGTCCTCCCTCCTCACAATCTCGCCTTTCCCGTTCACTTTATACGTCGTCACTCCGTAAATATACACCGACCCGAACGGATCGTCCTCTTTCTCCTTCTCCAATTCCTCTTCCGTCGCTAAGAAAACTGCCCTATCCATCTTCTTCTTCAAACTCACGATGCTATCCGACGGTTTCGCTTTTTCCAGAAGCGTGTTCGTAAACTTTCTCTTCTTCGCGCTTTCCGGTTTCCACGTCGCTTTCCACTGAAGCAGTAAACTCCCGGGTTCGACCGACGCGCTTCTCAACGTTTCGAACTGAAACTCAAATTTAGATTTCTTCTTCTTCTCGTCGTCGCTCGAAGACCAGTGTTTCATTAAACTCGCCACTTCCTTCTTCCCTCGCACCGCGTACACGTCGTTTTCGTACTCGCACTCTTTCGCCAAAGGAACAGAAACAACTCCTTCTTCCGACGAACAGTCCACGAATGGTAATCCCGATCGAAACCTTCTGTCGAGCTCGTTCGTCGCTCGTATCATTCTCTGTAACGAATCGTCCACGCCAACCGTGGTCCCTCCGGTCAGTTCGTCGATTGAATTCGCGCGGATGATTCTTTTTCTCGTCGCCGTTTTCCTCCTTCGTCTTCCATTAGTAATCGTTTTAGTCGCACTCGTAATAGGTTTCGAGAAAGATAAAAACGAAGACGAAGAGACAAAGGATTTCATCGTCATCTTTCGCGTTATTCTCTCTTTCTTCTTCTTCTTCTTCTTCTTCGATCTCTCTCTCTCTCTGCACTCTCTCTCTTTGAGTCGTTTTTCTGTTGTTTGCGTTCGTTTTTGGATCTCTCGTTTTAAATGGCCTGAAAAACCCTAAATAGCTACAAAGCCCTCTTCCTCGGGTTTCAGGGCTTTCCCTCGTGGCTTCATCATCATCATCATCATCATCATCATCATCATATATAGAGCACACATATAAATAAATAACAATCATGGTGCAAATGTCACAAAAAGAACAAGACATCCAGATGATGTTGGCGGCTGGATGCCACTTGGGGACCAAGAACGTCAACTTTCAAATGGAAAGATACGGTAAGATTTATTCTTGATGCATTGCATCACACGCAAAGAGAGATTTGTTTTTTTTCCTCTCTCGGGCGTCTTTCGCGCGATTTTGAGGAAAAATAATATTGATAATAACAGCACGACGCGAAGGTGGAAAGCGAGTTTGAACGGTCGCGATGCGACCTGTTCGTATTCCTGCGCGCGGATAACGTTGCGATGATGACAGTTTTGTGTTGGTATCATCTCTCTTTTATCGTCATCATCATCATCATCATCGGTCTTTCTAGGCTTCGTGGTTTATTCACATCTCTCTCTCGTCTCTTTCTCTCTTCATTTTACAGTGTACAAGCGCAGAAACGACGGCATTCACGTGATCAACCTCGGGAAAACGTGGGACAAGCTCATGATGGCTGCACGCATCATCGTCGCCACGGAAAACCCAGCGGATGTCATCTGTCAATCTGCAAGACCGTACGGTCAAAGAGCGGTTTTGAAGTTTGCGCAATACACGGGCGCGAAAGCCATCGCGGGGAGACACATGCCGGGGACGTATACGAACCAGATTGACTCTGAATTTAGAGAGCCGAGAGTGGTGATCATGACGGACCCGAGAACGGATTCGCAGCCGATTTCTGAGACCGCGTACGTGAACTTACCGGTCATTGCGTTTTGCGACACGGACTCTCCGTTGCAATACGTGGACGTCGCGATTCCGGCGAACAACAAGGCGAAGCATTCCATCGGTTGCTTGTATTACTTGTTGGCGAGAATGGTTTTGCAAATGCGCGGTTCCGTGAGCTTACAAAACCCGTGGGACGTCATGGTGGATTTGTTCTTCTACAGAGACCCGGAGGAGTTGGAAGCGAAGGAAGAGGAGCAAGAAGCGGCGAAAGCGGCAGCCGCGGCGACTGGTACGGAAGGGGCTGGGTACGACGCCAGCGCCGGTTACGCGCAAGACTCGTGGGACGAGCAACAAGGCGGCCAAGGCGGGCAATACGCGCCGGTGAGTGGCAACTGGGACCAAGCGCCGGCCCCGACTGGATGGGATCAGCAACAAGGCGGCGACTTTGGCGCTGGGTATGCCCCGAGTGGCTATTAATAAATTCTTCTTCTTTTCTTGAGGAGGATATTCTACCGACTTTTAAGATGGGTCGATTACGCTGGAGACGTCTGTCTAATGGGAATAGATCACTTAGAATATAGAGACAGGGCACCATCTTTAATCATCAATATATAACTACTTTACACGTTGTATTGAATCTCTTTCATGAGTTAATATAAAATTACACGCAGCACTCTTTGTTCTAGTATTATCTATTTTAGCTACTGTATGCGTATCTATTTCTATTCTAATACAACGACGACGCGTATCCGCCGCCACCGCCGCCGCCGCTATAATGACCACTGTTCGCATTCCGACAACTCTTCACCGCAATCATCACCCTCTCCTCGAATAACTCCGCCTGTATTGGTTGTTCTAACTCGTAAAACGGATTCTTCATCGCGAAATCCGCGTACACGTCGTACACTCGTCTCAGCAGTCGTTCCACCCCAATCGCTTTCTTCATGCTGCAGACCATAAATTTAATCCCTGTTTTCGTTTCAAAGCAGTGCAAATCAAACGTGCTCGTTTCCAACAACTCGATTCCTGAACTTTTTTTCACCGGAGAGACGGAATTCGTTCGCGATATCGCGTGTAACGAGTGCCACACGGACGCCAAGCGCAACGTGTCGTTGATGTCCAACGTGTTTTTGTCGGAGGAGTAGTTTTTGTAAAAGATTAAACCGCCGGATTTGTTCACGATCCAGACCGAAAAGACCGGAGAGGAGGAGGAAGAAGAAGAAGAAGAAGAAACGAGGAACGAAGCGCGACCAGTGAAATCGACCCCGACGTCTTTCTCGCCTTGGCTTCCGTCGTCGAAGCGCGTGGATCCACTCATTTGTTTTCTGTGGAGGAAAAATGAATCAAGAGAGAGACTTTTCAACCACATGAAAATTTAGGGTGTTAAAACCTAGTATGGGCTCAAGCCGCCAAAAGGTCTCCTCCGTCCGCGCTTTCGTCTCTCTTCACTCTCGTATTCGTGCGAGATCTTCACGCGAAAACACTCGACGAGACGACACTCTTTTTACTCACCACTTTCAAATGATGATCAGCGCTTCAAAATGCGTTCAATGCACTCAGATCAGATCTTCTTTCTCTTCTGAAAGAAAGGATGATGTCCATCAAAATCGTTTGAAATCATCGTCGTTTTCGGGAAAGACGTTCCGTTTTTCCAACCGACATGTCTTTCTTGCGAAGAAGAAGAGAAACAACGGAAGAACTTCTTCGAACAACAACACCAAAACCGTGATAACTTCGGCATCATCGAGTAATAATAATAACAATAATAATCGCAAGTACAACTTCTCCGCGGGCCCGGCGATGTTACCGTTGGACGTTCTCGAAGAAGCGCAAAAAGATTTGGTCGATTACAAAGGCACCGGAATGTCCGTGTTGGAGATGTCCCATCGAGGGAAAGATTTCATGTCGATAGCGGCGAAAGCGGAACAGGATTTTCGCGAGTTGGTGAACGTGCCGGAGAACTATAAAGTTATTTTCGTGCAAGGCGGCGCGTCGACGATGTTTGCATCGAACGCGTTGAACTTATGTCCGACGGGGAAGGAGAAAGCGGACTTCGTGACGACGGGCGCGTGGTCGAAGAAGGCGTTGGGGGAGGCGAAGAAGTTTTGCGACGCCGGAGAAGCGGCGACGAGTAAGGAGAGTAATTTTTCAACCATTCCGGAGAGAAATACGTGGAATTTAAGAGACGGGGCGAAGTTTGTGCACATTTGCGAGAACGAAACCATCGGTGGGGTGGAGTTTAAGGAAACGCCGGTTGGCTTGCCGGACGGCGCCGTTTTGGTCGCGGATCACTCGTCGAACTATTTGAGCAAACCGATCGACGTGAATAAGTACGGAATTATTTACGGTGGAGTGCAAAAGAACATAGCGTGCGCGGGTATGGGGATTGCGATCATTCGCGAAGATTTGATTGGCAACGCGGCGCCGAACACGCCGACAATGTTGGACTTTTCGACGCACAGCGAAAACGAGAGCATGTACAACACGCCGCCGTGTTACACGTGGTACATTTCCGGTTTAGTGTTCGCCAAGTTATTGAGGGAAGGTGGTTTAAGCGCGATGGAAAAGAGAAACCAAGAGAAGGCGAAGGTTTTGTACGACACGATCGACGCGTCCGCTGGCTATTACAACTGCCCGACGGATTTGAAATACAGATCGATGATGAACGTTCCGTTTACGTTGGCGAAAGGCGGCGACGTGGAGAAGCAGTTTTTGAAAGAAGCCAGCGACGCCGGATTTGAAAGCTTGAAAGGTCACAGATCTGTAGGAGGTGCGCGAGCGTCTATTTATAACGCGATGCCGAAAGAAGGCGTGGAAGCGTTGGCCGCTTTCATGAAAGACTTCCAAAGCAGAAACGCTTAAAGAAGTATGTTGTAGAGGAAAAATGCGTCCGTGTTTTGTTTTTGGGCGCGCGAGCGTGAGTGTGTGTGTGTTTGTGTGTTTGTGTTTTGTTTGTGTGTGAGTAATAAAACTTACTAATTTCTTCTGTCACATCATCGTGCTGAAACTACTTCTACGCGCATCTATTACTACTACTACTACTACTACTCTATGGCTACCACCGGTAGTTACGACGACCGCCACCATATGTCGTTTTCGGCTCGGAACTCGACGCCTTTGGGACCTAAAGACGTCTCGGCGTTTATTTTTAAGCTCAAGGCGTGTAAACCAATCTTTTCCTCCGGTTCTGGAACTCTCGGAGGAGCTGTCTCACCATCGTTAGCGTTCAAGTACAAACAATCGTTTATCAGAGCTAAATTCTCTTTCGAAAATTGCGCTCGAATCTGGTGCGTCCGACCGGTGATAAGTTTAACCGTATTCTCGTAAAACGTCTTTCCATTCACCGCGACCGGTTCACTTTTTTCCACGCGCAATATCGCCACGTTAGAAGGAATTTGCGTCTTATTTTTCAAATACGACGCGGTATCGTCTTCTGACAATTTTAACGTCTTCATTTTTACCGTCCTCGCGCCTTTCCCAATCGTTCGTTCCGACGGTTCGTACTCGTGCGTCATCAATCCAATTTTCGCGGGATTTTCCGTCAACGCCAAATACTGCTTCTCCACGAAACCGTCTCGTAATATTTTCGAGAAGATACCGGCGGCTTTGCTATTTTTAGCGACAACCACCACACCACTCGTCGTCACGTCTAACCTGTGCGTCGGGAACAACTTCGTCGCTTCGTCATCGTTTTCATCTCCTACTCTCAGCGCCGACCAAACGCAACGGAGCACGTTCTCCTTCGCGTTGTCCACCGAAGGAGAAACGGGTAACCCGGATGGTTTCATCACGACCACAAAATCGTCCGTTTCCTTCAAAATGCAGTCCATCCATCGCGTTTCTCCCGCCGCAAGAAACCGTCTTGGATTCACGTGCGCCCGCACGTAATGTCTCGACCCCGCCGGTAATATGACATCCGAGCGTATTCGTTTCATTTTGTGCTTAACTGTATTCGGTTCCAACTGAAAATCCTCCTCGAGCTCGTCCGAGATGTACACCGCGCCAAACTCGATCAACGCTTGAAAATACCGTTCGGTGACGTCTGTGATTTCACCGTGCAACGCTTCGGAAAGCTTCTTGTTGTTCGAGAGCGATTTGAGGTCGCAGTGTTCCACTCGAGCTGGACGTTTCTCGCTCGGAATTTCTGTTGTTGTTGTTGTTGTTGTTGTTCCCGTATTCTTCAAAGGGACCGACGATGATGATGACGACGATGCTATTGGTGACGACGAAAGCACCGAAAAAGTCCTTCGCCTCTTCTGCGCTCTCTTTGTGACGAGTAAAGCGAGAGCGCGTTTCGCGGGGGACCCCGCCGCTCGGAGGCAAAACATGTCTCGTTGAAACGAAATTGTGGCGAATTTTTTTCTCCATTTTATCCAAAACAGTTACGCTCGCAAAACGGGATGTGGTCGTCGTCGTCATCATCTCTGCTATCCTCGGCGACGACGACGACGACGACACGAACGAAATCGAAAACGACCTCGGTTTTGGTCCCACAAAAAAGAGGAAGGAGGAGGAGGAGACCTTTCGTTCACGTCGTCGAAAATAAAAACCGAATCGCGTTCACGAAATTGGAGTTGTCGGAAAACGAATCTTCAACTGTTGTGGTGCGCTTGCGCCAATCGGACGAACGATTCGAACATCTTCGCCAGGTTTTGAAAAAAACGAACAAAGGCGACGAGTTTAAAGCGACGATTTTGAACGAACGCTTAGCGACGGGAAGAATTCTCTCTTACGACGACGACGACGACGAGAGAAGTGTTTTGATTGAAATTTTGAGCACCAAAGAGGAGGAGGCAAAGGAAGAGAAAATGGTAACTGTTTCGCTGATCCTCGCGATGCCGCGGCCGAAAGTATTGCGACGATTACTCTCCGTTTTCGCACAGTTCGGGGTAGAAAACGTGCACATGTTCAGCGCGGAGAAGACGGAGCGGTGTTATTTCCAGAGCGAGGTGTTGACGGAGGACGTTTTGGTTCGAGAGTTTACTCGCGGCGTAGAGCAAAACGCCTTGGATTTCAAATTTCCAAACGCGAGCAAGTGCAGGAATTTGAACGCGGTATTGGAGGCGCTTTTATCGTCGGGAGACGAGGAAGGTAGGAAGGGAAGAGAGGAAAATATCGCGAAAAGAGTGAACGGAAAGAAAGGTGCGAATTTTGAATGGTTGTTGCGGTCGATGAGAGATGAAGAAGAGGGAGAAGGAGGAGAGGAGAGAAGACGAATAAATTTGTTGGCGCATCCGTCGAGCGCGAGCGTGTCCGTTACCGAGGCACTTGCTCAAGAGAAGAGCGCGATTTCGACGAATAGAGTCGAAATACTCTTAGCCGTTGGTCCCGAAGGTGGGTGGAGCGAAGAAGAGGTGCGAACGTTTGAGACTTTCGATTTCGTAAACGTCGGACTGGGCAATCGCGTGTTCACCACCGACGTGGCGACGATCGCCTTACTCTCCTCCATCAACGAATACGTAGAATATAGTTTATAGTTTTTTTAATACAAAGTAAGCAGCGCGTACAAAGAATAGAGCAAAACCATCGGGTAAAACACCACCAACCGTTTGCCTTCGCCGCACTGACCCATCCCGTGTAAAAACAACCCGCTCGATTTACTCGACGCTTGCAAAATGCAAACACACGCAAACGCCAAAATACCAAACGAGTTTGTCGTTCCGGAAAAACTACCACCGCCACTACTACTTTTACTACCATTACTACTACCTTCACTATGTACGAACGCTTTCACCACGCTCAAAAATAAAATCGACGTCGCGTTATACCCAATCACCGACGCCGTTCGACTCAAACTCAAATTTTCCCCGGCGTCGTTGTTATTCTGCGCAGTTAACTGATTCAACAACCAACACGTCAAACCGCTCGCAATCGCCGACCACCCTAAAATATACCCGTAATGCCCCTTCCCTTGAAGCGCGTGCAAAGTAGCAATCAACCCAAACACCACCAAAGGCCCGGCTAAATCGTCATCCTTCGACGTCTCCCGCGTGTGTTTCTTTCGCATCGGCAGCGGATTCATCGCGCTCTTCGCTCGCCGCGCGATTTGCGCAAAGTCAACCCCCAACTCCTCCAAAAGCGGAGGTTCGTCCGGGAAACCGCCGGACCAGGACACTTTCCCTCGAAACCCGCGATTTCCAGAGGAGGCTGCCCCAGACGACGACGTCGTGTTTTGCACGTTCCCGAAACTCTTCGTCCGAGTGAACAACGCCGCCCATCCGCCGCCAAAACCGCCGCCCGCGCTCGAAGAAGGTTGATTTTGTTGAAACGATGATGATGTTGACGACGGTTGGTGGTGGTGTTGGAAATTCTGCGAGGGCGGAGGAGGCTGGTACCGGCCACTCCCACCGTCCAAAGACGATCTCTGATTATGATGGTGTTGTTGTTGAGACGATGATGATGGTTCAGCGTTGTACGGAACCTCCTCCGACGAAGGAGGCGGCGCAAACGTCGACGGCATGAATTGCATCTGTTGTTGGTGCAATGGATTAGTATTCGAAGGATTTGGATTTGGAGGAATAAAAAGCGACGGTTGTTGTTGTTGTTGTTGTTGTTGTTGCATCATCTGTTGTCTTTCTCCTCCATCTCCAATGGTACTACTACCACCGTGAACACCACCACCGTGTGGTGCGAACGAAGGCGGTTGTTGTTGTTGTTGTTGTTGTTGCATGACTTTTGTGTAGAAGATATGCGCGCTTAAAAGAGGCAACGTTCGAAAAACACGTTTAGGGTATCAAATGAGACCCTAAATGCGTTGTCCTTTGAAAGAAAGAGAGGCCAAAACTCGTCAATTTTCACGCGCATTTATACACGTAGCAGAGACAAAATGGTACGTCCTAGTTTCTTTTTTCCCCGCCTTTCATCGACGATAACAACGTAACTCTTTTACGCGCGATTCTCTCGAGAGACGCGAGGAATGACGTTCGCGTTACAGAAAACAAAACTCATTGTTTAGAGAGATGATTTGCGCGATTTTGGTCGTGTTTTTTCCTCTTGGGCGAGAGAGAAGGGCTTGATTTCTCTTTTCGCGCGCGGAATTTGCGCCTCTGTTAGTTCCCTGTTAAACGCGTTATCTCTCGCTCAAAGAGGAATCGCTTTGTCAGTTGGATACTTTTCAACGTGGACGCGTCGAGCGCGCGGGAGGAACGCGTTCGCATACCTTTCTCTCGTCACGTTTTGCAACTCTACGCGTATATATTGGTTTTCATTTGCTCACCGAATCTCTCTCTTCCTTTCTCTCAAAAAAAAAAACAGCCGTCGCAAAAAACGTTCAAAATCAAGAAAATCTTGGGCAAAAAGCAAAAGCAAAACCGCCCGATCCCGCAATGGATTCGCATGAAGACCGGGAACACCATTCGTTACAACGCCAAGAGACGACACTGGAGAAGAACCAAGTTGAACATCTAATTCATTATTATTACATATAGATAGAGAGGATTTCTTAGTAGCGAACGAAAAACGAATGTAGTCATAGGTTTATTACACGAAGGAGTATTACAACACATCCAAAGCATCGAGCAAAAACACTCCTTCTTTTTCTCTTTTCGTGCAATGAATAAGAACGTTTTATTTGGGGTGTATAAAGTTTGTTTGGTATTACATCAGCTATAACAAAGTTGCGCGCGCGCTCGTTTCAAATTCTAAAACATCACGGGCGAAATACTCTCTAATAAAGGAGCTCTTTTCCCTCTTCTTTTTATTCATCAACTCATTATTCTCTTTCATCTTTTAAACTAAAATCTCTTTTGTTATTACATTCTTTCGCATTCGTATTAATAGCGGGGTATTATTATTCGCGAGAAAACGAGAGAAAAAGGGTATTATTATTTCCTTTGTCTCTCCCGCGTTCTTCTCGCTCTCATCACTCGTGGTTCTTAGGCGCGTGATACGCCGAGTTCACCGCGGTGTTGTTGTTGTTGTTAAAACTATGGACATCCCACCTCCCTCTGCTCTCGTCCATGCTCGTTCTTCTCTTCGTCTGCGAGGAGTTATTGTTCGTGGTAAACGTGCTCGCATCCGACGGCGGCGACGTCCCTAAACCCGCCACGTCTTTCGCTCCGAGCACTGGTTTCAGCATCTTCTCTTGTGATGAGTCAGCACCACTTTCAACAAAATGAGAAGAATTTTTCTCTGTTTCAACAACTTCTTTATGTTGTTGTTTATTCGACCCTCGCGACCAGTAGTCCGCGCTGTCGAAATGTTTCCGGTCGGACACGATCAGGTTCTTCTTTGGGATCATCCCGCCGTATTTCGCTCGTAGTTTTTCTTCTTGCTGTTTGAGATGATGTTGATCATCTGCGTTCGACGATGCTTCCATTTTTTTTTTCTTTCCTCTCCCGTAAAAATATCTCACAAGTAATTTTTTCTGTGTTTTTGTTGTTGTTCGTGTGTCACTGTGTGTATATTATATATCACACGAAAGAAAAAGACGCAGAAAGAAGGCAGTGATGCGTTGTTGTTGTTGTTGTTGTTGCGTTTGTTGCGCTCGAGTTTGAAAAGAGTATATATGTGTATACACACACACACTCTCTCTCTCTAAAGTAAAGAAATTGGAGGAAAAAAGATCAACAGTTCTCGCTATAAAAAAAACGAAGAAGTATTTGTATCTTAAAACAACCGCCTTTAGGGTTTAACGCAAACAACAATTTTGGTGAGAAACAAGCCAGAAATCGCGGGTTCGATCCCCGCCTCAGTCATCCTCTCTCTCTTCAACAACGAACGACTTGCTCTCTGCGTAAGTAGGCTGTGTGGCAAAGTGGATGAATGCGCTGGTTTCCGATTACACTCTTTTTTTTGTTTGTTTGTTGTTTGTGTTGTGTCTTTTGTGTGTGTATTTTTAGGGGAAACTTCCTCACAATTTTAAAAT
>Ga0255769_10005354_pt1 | contig 12108 bp, 8 predicted proteins | sample 041ome_9_FD_179637 | JGI IMG/M metagenome (GOLD analysis project Ga0255769, IMG submission 179637) | Coastal salt marsh microbial communities from the Groves Creek Marsh, Skidaway Island, Georgia - 041413US metaG (version 2) | ecosystem: Environmental > Aquatic > Marine > Intertidal zone > Salt... | reverse complement strand
ACGAAACGAGTGGAACGAGTAGTGGGTAAAGAGGAGGAGGAAGAAGAAGAAGCGAGTCCTTTTCCGTCGTCGCGGGAGAGCGCGGTGAAACGAAGACTCATTTTGTTTTGTGGAGAGTGGCACAGCGCGCTTAGAGGAGCGTTTCTAGGAGGATTCAAACCCTAAACGTGTTCAAAAGAGATTTCTTCACGGGGAACGCGAAGCGCGACAGAGAAGAAAGAGCCGGAGAGAGAGAGAAAGAGAGAGAGGAATAAGAACGAGCCTTAAGGAGGAAGAAGAAGAGCGAGAGAGAGAGCCGCCAAAACCAAAAAGTCAATACTCATCGTCATGGCGAAAATAACCGGCATGAGAAAGCTCGCCGTCGCGTGCACTCTGACCATTTTCACGTGCTCCCAAGGCTTACTCATGGAAGCGTCGAAAGTCGACGGCAAATATCCGTACAACTCGGCGGTGGTTCCGTTACTCTCGGAACTGGTGAAATTAATCCTATCGGTGATGTTGCTGAGACGCGCGAAGCAGAGAGATCCGAACGGGACGATCATGACGACGGATATGAAGTCGATAATGTTGTTTCCTATACCGTCGATCATCTACGTGATGCATAACAACGTGCAGTTTTACACGATGGCGTACGTGGACGCGGCGACGTACCAGATTTTAGGCAATTTGAAAATCGTGACGACGGGAATTCTGTTTCGGTTTGCGTTGGGGAGGTTGATGACGCGGACGCAGTGGATCGCTTTGTTGTTGTTAACGGTTGGGGCGACGGTGAGTCAAATATCCGGATGCGGCGGCGAGACGCTGTCGGCGCCAATCGCGGGATACTTGTTGGGGATTTTGAGCGCGTGTTTGAGCGCTACGGCTGGGGTGTACACCGAGTTTTTGTTGAAGAAGAATAACGACAACTTGTATTGGCAGAACGTGCAATTATACGCGTTTGGGGTGGTGTTTAACGGTTTGAGATTAACCTGGGACGATTTCTTCGGCGAAAACAGCGGAGGGAACTGGTTGCTCGATTGCACCAACGGATTTACCTTCATCACGTGGTTAATCGTGATTAACTTTTCTTTTAGCGGTTTATTCGTCTCGTGGTTGCAGAAATTCGCGGATACGATCGTTAAAGTCTACGCGACCAGTTCTGCGATGTTGTTGACCGCACTGTTGAGCGTTTCCTTCTTCGGATTAGAGCCGAGCTTGCAACTCTTTTTGGGCATCACCATCGCGTGTTGCTCGTTAGTTTTATATTTCATGCCTCCGGACTTACCCAAAGAGAAAGGCGTTTTACCAGTCACGAGTGGCGGCACCGGCACCGGTAGCACTACGGGTAGCGGTAGCGGATACGGAGGCGGTGCCACGCCGCGAGGAGGATCAAACGGCGAGAAGCTGAACTGACGACGAGAGAAAACTCTCGACTCGACTCGACTCGAGAAGTAAGCGAGAGAGAGAACATTTCGCGTCTTTCGAAAACCTCTCGAAGTCGGAAATGACGAAATATTATCATCTATAGTCTGATATTTTCATTGTGCGTGTTGTATTAACGAGTATTTAGTGCCGTATTATATATATATTATATATATGTTACATCCATCGAAAGCTCGCGGAAAAAAGAGCAAAAGCAGATAAGAATCCTCACTTTTACCCCAAACAAAGCACTCACAAAACACATAAAAAAAAGAATGTTTTCCATCTCTGCCACCGCGAACACGGTCGTCTGCTCCGCCAACAAGGTGCGTTTTTAGTTCTTGCATCTCGTCGTCGTCGTCTCAATGAACTTTTTTTTTTAACGACGCTCTTCGCTCTGTTTTGCCCCAGAGCGCGCGCGCTTTTCTCGACCGAGAGCGATCTCGTGTTTAGGGAAGAGAATTTTCCCCGCGATGAAGTCACAGGTGGCAATTTTTGGATCAAATGTCTCTCTCGTTCCTCCGTTCTCGTCGAACGTATCCGTCCTTTTCCACGTCTCAAAATCATACCCGCCTTCTTGATGGCGCTGCATTCGTTGAATTCGCCGCGAAAGACACGCAGAGAGAGAGAGAAGTGCGAGATTCTGTTTCTTCTTTGCGCGGAGAAAATCGAGCGCGCAGGAGAGAGAAAGAAATATCCGATTGGATTGGATTGGATTGGATTGGGAAAATTTTTGGTCCCTTATCCCCTCTCTGGCTCATTTGGAAGACACCTCCTTCCTTCCTTCGAAGAAGAAGAAGAAGAAAAAAAAAAAACGAACGAAGCACTGACGATATGTGATTTCTTTTGATCCGATTATTATTATTACAGACCACGAAGAGATCCACGAAGGTTGTTTCCAAGAACAACACCGCGAAGAACGCGGCGTTGTTGGCGGCGACCATCGCGACCATCTCCTCCTCCGGCGCGGCGTTGGCGGACGACATCGAAGACGTCTACGCCGCCGCGTACGCGCAAAACCGAAAATTTGGCGTCGAGTCGCCGCAAAGAAGAGCGGTCGACGTTGAGATCGCTAGAAAGAAGGCGGCGCCGAAGCCGAAGTTTGTGAGACCGGTCAGAGAGGAAGCGCCGAAGCCGGCGAAGAAGGAGTCCTCTGGCGGCTTCTCCTTGCCGTCCATCTCTTTGCCGTCCATCTCTTTGCCGTCTTTGCCGAGCCTCGGCGGCGACGCGCCGGCCCCGGCTGAAGAATAAGCAAGCTGTTTGCGATTATGCATAGAACATAAATTTGTGCCGTTGTAATTATGTGATGATTCGTAAATATTGATGGTACAATTTTACTTTCATTTCATTTATATAATTTGTTGATTTAACGTAGAGCGCTCTTACTTCTTCGCGGACGCCTTCTTTTTCTTCTTGTCCTTTTTTCCAGCGTCGTCATCGTCGTTCGATTTTTTTCGTTTCTTCTTCTTAGCGTCGCCGCTGATGCTGGTCGCCTTCTTTTTAGTTCCGTCGAGCGCTTTCGCGATGCGTTCTAGCGCTTGAATGGTTTTTTGACTCGGTTTAGGCGCTCTTTCTTTTTGCGATTCGATGGCGTTTTGAACCGCCGCTTTAGCTTTTTGCGAAAAGCAAAAACCTTCAGCGTGTCGTCCAATCGCTTCGAAAACGTTTGCACACATTTTTGCAATGTCCGCGCGCCTACTTTGGTTTTCAACCTCTGCTTTGATGGCGTTCGCCAGCGGTTTCTCACACATCGCGTTGACTTCTTCAGCGGAAGGAATCGACGGGTCTCTTTGCTTACACGAAAACACTTGAAAGAGCAGTTGTAAAGACTCTTGCCGCAAGAACTGCGCACGAGCACTATCGCCTAAATCACACAACGCGGAGAGTTCTTTAGAAGACGACGCCAGCACGTTGGGAGAGAGCTTGATCAGCTCGCCAAAAAATGGAGCGCGCAATCGACTGGTTTTCTTTTCAAACTTTTCCGTGATTGCCGTTTTGTAAATTTCAGCGGCAGCTTCTCCGTCGCCGTTACTCTCCATGACTTTGGCTATATACGCGCAGGCAACGGCGGCAGTCTTTGCAAAACCTTTTGCTGCGTCGCTATCGCGTCCAGCACCAGCGCTGTTATCGGCGATATCAATCAACTGCGTCAAGACTTCGTGAATGTTCTCTCCGGCGCCGGTAACCATCCCGGCGTGCTTGCACGCGTGCTTTGTCAAGACACTGTCGATTCTTTGCGCGAGTTCTAAGAACGATTTTTCCATCGGGTTACTCTTGAATCGTATTCGAGCGTTTCTAGAGGCGTTGAGCAACCGTGGGACGATGATTTCAGGAAGAAACTTTGAGCTCGGTTGCGACTTTGCAAAGAGTTCGAGAAGCGATAAAGCGCGAAACTTGAAATCCGCAGCGGCGACTTTCAAAGCTTTTTTGCGCGAAAGCTCCTGTCTCTTCGCTCTGAATGCCTCGGCGAGAAGTTTATCGGTCGCAAACATTTGTTCGTCCGTAAACTCGTCGGAGTCGGAATCGTCGGAATTGTCGTCTTCTTCTTGCATTTTCATCGCGGCTTTGCGAATGGCTTCAATCGCGCCTTCGTTCGCTTCCGTGTCCATACCGTCGTCCGAATCTTCCTCATCCTCGTCATCTGAATCATCGCTACTCGAAGAATCGTCGTCGTCGTCGTCGTCATCGGAGTCATCTTCTTCTTCGAGCATATCTTCATCGTCGGAGTCATCCTCGTCGTCGTCCTCGTCCTCGTCGTCCTCGCCGCGCTTCCCTGCGCCCATGTTCTCCACGACGTTGAGAATATCTTCAATGCCTCGATCGGTGATTTTTCCAGAGACTCCCTTAAAAGTGCGCTCGGTGACGTCTCGCAATAACGCGGACGGTTGCGCGAGAAATGCAATCAATAAATCGTTGAGAACGTCCATCGGTTCCAAATCTTGCTCTTCCTCTTCTTCCTCCTTTTGTGCTTTCTTTCCTGACGCTTTTGTGGTTGTCTTTTTCTTCTTCGGCGGCTGTAGAAGTTCTTCGACGCATCGAGGAATGTCTTCGACTATTGACGTGAACTGTTTCGGATCAGACGCGTGCAAAACGATTAAAGTTCTAATCAGCGGAATAATCGACGCCGCGACGCCACTTTCGTCGTCTTTTAGTTTCTTTTCGCAAAGTTTCAACGCATTCGCAAGATTTTTGCGCGCATCTTTCGCTCGAGCGCTATTCGGAATAACATCCGTCACCGAAGCGTCGGCGTCGAATTTTAACACCGCACTGCACGCTTCTGAGAGCGCGTCGAACTTTTCTTCCTCTTCGTCCTCGTTTTCTTCGTCTCCTTCATCTGTGCGTTTCTTTCCGTTCTTAGTATTCGCACTTTGTTGTTTTTGCTGCTGTTGCGTGCGTCCGCGCGATCGAATGTTCGTCAATAACATAGCGAGTAAACGCGTCGAAAACGCCCTTCTGAGCGTATCCGGACACTCCTCGATGTTTTTACCAACGACCGATTTTGGCATTTGTTTCTTTGACGTGGAATAGAACGCGTGGAACAAGCAAAATCGCAAAAAGTCCGAGCGGTCGCTCGGCGATAAGGCTGACGTAATCGAACACGTTTGTTCGAGCGCCCACAAACGTTTGAAATCGCGACTGTTTTTCTTCTTCTTCTCATCGTCTTTATCGTCGTCAGCGTCAGCGTCTTCATTCACATCTTGTGTGACTACGTCCGATTTTGTCAAGATAGTTTCTCTCAACTCTTCGCAATACGCCTTTGCTTCCTCTCTGGTCAAGCCAGCCATTACAGTAGAAATCCCACTCGATTTTGCCAACTTTTTCTCGAACCTTTGAACACCAACCTGCCTCAAAGCCCCAACAATCGCGACGCGTTTTTTTGCGCTTGTTTCTGGATGTTTCGCACACCTTGCGATGGCTTTTAAACAATCCGAGCTACAGGCGTGCAAATAATTCTCCGGCTTGGCGCAGTTCGAAACTAAACATTTAATAAAGTTTGGCGACGTGAACAACTTTGCGGTCTCCGACGCCGTCGCGTTTCGCAACAGTATAGAAAATATGCGAAAACCAAGGTACTTTCGCTGATGAGACGGCGCTTTGAACAACCCGTTCTCGCAACACGTCTCCCACAACGCTTCCAAGCGAGTCAAGTTGCTCCCCGCGGACATTTTCGTCTCGGCTTCTCCCGTTTTTGTGTTTCCTCCTTTTTTATCGTCTTCGCTACTTCTACACGCTTCGCACAAAATCTCCCAAATAGGATGTACTCTCGGGTGCGCGTGCGGACACTCCGCCAAAGCGTGACTCACTTTCTTCAAATTCTCGTACGCGAAAAACGCATCCTCTTTCGTAGAAGAGGAGGAAGAAAATTTAGGCACGACGCTCTGCGCTTCCTTACACCTCTCCGGCAAACACTCGTACAAACTATACACCAACCACACGGTTTCAATCGTCGTTTTCCCGCTCTGCTCTCCTACGTCTAACACGTCTCTACTCATCCAAGCCTGCGCTTGCGGACACTTCTCCATCGCCTCCCTCGCCAATCGAAACGGATCCTTCTCGTGCATCCCTTCTTCTTGCTTACTCAAACTCAGAGCGAGTTCAATCATTACTTTCGCCGCGCTTTCACTCAAGTACGCTTTCGTGTTGCTAATTCTACAAATCTCCGCGAACAATTTGGAGCTCAAATCGACGATTCGTTCTCGCTCTTCCTCCGGCGTCGTCCACTTTTTCTGCCTCTTGTTGCTCTGACTCAACATCTCCTTCTTCTTCTTCTTCTTCGCTTCAAGAGATACCTCCTTCTGCACCAACGCTCGCGCCAACGCCGCGTTCCCGAACAACTGCCCGATTAAAATGTCTCTCGCTTCCGAACCTTTCGTGCTCTTCGTGATCGGTTCCAATCCTTCCTTCAGGTATCGAAATCCATCCTCCACGGAAATCGCATCCAGATGCGTCAGCGCGGAAGTAAACGCCACCGCGAAGCCTTGCCTCGCGCCGGCTCTGCCCGACCCGAGACCTCGCGTCAAACGTTTCATGGAATACTCAACCACCGCGTCTGGTTTCGCGCGCAGTCCACTCGTACCGCTGATGTCATTATTAATACCATTCGTGCCTCCTCCGTTTTGTTCTTGTATCAGAGACAGTTCTTCCGACAGGGCGGCGGCGGTGGAACATCTCGTCTCCGCGTCGGTCGACGCCAAGTCCCAAAACGCTTGCAATATCGACGCCGGCACCGACGTCGTTTTAATCGGATCCGATCCTCCCATTCTCACTGTGTGCGCTTCTTTTCGTTTCAATGCGCTTTAACGTGCGCAAAAACCGAATACTGTACGCGCAGGAGCGCTTTCTTTTTTTCCCCGGGAAAGAGAGAGAGAAGAGAGAGTGTAGAAAAAAAATATTTTAAGTGTGGAGAGAGGACCTCTTTCGCGAGAGTGTTCGAGAGAGAGACGAGAGAAGATGAGAGAACCCCGGACGGACGAACGAACGAACGAGAGAGTCAGCCCCCTGCCTGTCGAAAAAAGAAAAACGATCATCATCCAAAATTACAAAATTCGGGGACGAAGAAAACGTGGATGGGTGCCTTTCATCGTTTGTTGGCCTTTTTTTTTTCTCAAGAAAGAAGCTTGCTTCGATTTTTGGGCACGTCACTATTGTAAAGAAACACGCGCGACTGAGATACACAAACGCGTTCGTTCGTTTGCGTTAAACAAAGAAATCCAAAATGCTTCGCGTCGCGCGCAAGTTCGCGAACAACACCTCCTCCTCTCTGGTGCGTGATTTTGTTTTTTTAGTCCGTCTCGAAAAACGCGTTTTTGATGTTGGGCCGATGGGATCGAAGGAAATTGGAAGAGAAAATTTCCAATCGACGGCGCCCAAGCGCGCTTGGTTTTGTGGTTCCTTTTTTTTCCCGTTTTTGGGAGGGTCGTTCGAACACGCAAAACCGGTCTCTCGTCGCGCGTTTCTGTTTTCGTCGTCGTCGTCGCGCGAAGGATGATGGCGCTGACTTTCTCGTCTTCTTTCTTCTTCTTCTTCTTCTTAAAAATACAGATCTCCAATCGGGCGGCGACGGCGTCGTCGTCGTCATCGATTCTCTCATCGCAACAGGTGCTTCCATCGATCGCGCAAGGACTCTCGGCGAAAATCCGCTCGTACTCGAAGGATGTCATTGGTATCGATTTAGGAACGACGAACTCGTGCGTGGCGGTCATGGACGGGAAGAACGCGAAAGTCATCGAAAACGCGGAAGGGTCGAGGACGACGCCGTCGATGGTGGCGTTCACGGAGAAAGGCGAACGGTTAATCGGGCAACCGGCAAAGAGACAGGCCGTGACGAACCCTTCGAACACGTTGTACGCGTGCAAACGTTTGATTGGTAGACGATTCGACGATCCGCACACGAAGAAGGAGCAAGAGCTCGTGCCGTATGAGATTGTGAAGGCGAGCAACGGCGACGCGTGGGTGAAAGCGGGCGGGAAAGAATACTCGCCGTCGCAAGTCGGCGCGTTCGTTTTGCAAAAGATGAAAGAAACCGCGGAATCGTACTTAGGAAGAGGGGTGTCGCAAGCCGTGGTCACGGTGCCTGCGTATTTTAACGACGCGCAGAGACAGGCGACTAAGGACGCGGGGAAGATTGCCGGTTTGGACGTTTTGAGAATTATCAACGAACCGACCGCGGCGGCGTTGAGTTATGGCGTGGATAAGAAGGAGGGTATCGTAGCGGTGTACGATTTAGGTGGCGGGACGTTTGATGTGTCCATTTTGGAAATCTCTGGAGGCGTTTTTGAAGTGAAAGCGACGAACGGGGATACATTTTTAGGCGGCGAAGATTTTGACACCGTGGTGATGAACGAATTACAAAACGTGTTTAAAAAAGAGTCTGGGATCGATCTCAAAGGCGACAAGTTAGCCGTGCAACGTTTGAGAGAAGCCGCAGAAAAAGCAAAGATTGAGTTGTCCAGCACGACTTCTACGGAGATCAACTTGCCGTTTATCACCGCGGACGCGACTGGACCGAAACACTTGGCGATGACTTTGACAAGAGCGAAATTGGAAGAGTTGGTCGGTTCTCTCTTGGAAAGAACGAAGACGCCGTGCACGAACGCGTTGAAAGACGCCGGCATCTCCCCGAGCGAGTTGAGCGAAGTCTTGTTAGTTGGTGGTATGACCAGAATGCCGAAAGTGCACTCCATTGTGAAAGATTTGTTCAAGAGAGACCCGAGTAAAGGTGTGAACCCAGACGAAGTCGTCGCCATGGGCGCGGCTATTCAAGGTGGCGTCTTGAGAGGCGACGTGAAAGATATTCTCTTGTTGGACGTGACTCCGCTTTCCTTAGGCATCGAAACCTTGGGTGGCGTCTTCACTCGATTGATCAACAGAAACACGACGATTCCGACCAAAAAGTCCCAAGTCTTTTCCACCGCCGCGGATTCCCAAACCCAAGTCGGCATCAAGGTCTTGCAAGGTGAAAGAGAAATGGCCGCGGATAACAAAATCTTAGGCAACTTTGACTTGATGGGTATCCCACCGGCCCCGCGCGGTGTGCCGCAAATCGAAGTCACGTTCGATATCGACGCGAACGGCATCGTCAACGTTTCGGCGAAGGACAAAGCCACGGGTAAAGAAAACTCGGTCGCCATCACCAGCTCCGGTGGTCTCTCCGATGCTCAAGTCGAACAAATGGTTCGCGACGCCGAATCCCACGCCGAAGACGATAAAAAACGAAAAGAAATGATTGACGCGAAGAACGAGGCGGACACTTTAATTTATTCCGCGGATAAAAACATCCAAGAACACGGCGCCAACTTGCCGCAAGAAATCAAAGACGAGATCCAAAACGCGCAAATGGCGTTGAGAACGGCCATGGAAGGCGACGACAGCGAAGCGTTGAAAGAAAAAATCGCTGACTTGCAAAAAGCCGTCATGAAAATCGGTGAAGCTTTGAGCAAAGGCGCGAATTCTGGAGGCGCCGCGGACTCCGGCGAAGGCACCACGACGGACGGTGAAGCCACGGAAGAAAAGAAAGAGGAAGCAAAATAATAACGCGTCGTCTTTTAATAATATAAACTAAGTCTACATCTATACATAAAGAAACAAAATCTAAATCTACATCTACATCACGACACGATCGAAGAGTGAATACGAATCGTAAACGCGAGTGCGCGCGCGCGGCAACTCCGCAGTTCGAATCCAACGCGCTTCACCGATACGCCCCGTTCACGGACGACAAATAACTTTCGCTCTTCAAAAACTGCTCGTACCCAACCTCCTCCTCCTCTTCTTCCTCTCCTCCTCTTCTCCCATCGCGTCTCCGTCTCATCATCACTCGCCGCCTCTCTCCTCTCAGCTCGCACCACTTCCACGCGAACGCGCACATCGAAAAGACGACGATGCAACTCATCAACTGCACGAGCGAACGCCCGAACCTTCCCGGTTGCATCATCGCTTGCGATTTCGGCAGCACCGTTCGATGGTGAATCTTCTGCCCAGAAGACGCCGCCGCCGCCGCTCCTCCTCCTCCTCCGCGCGAGTTCATTCTGCGCGTTCTCCTCTTCCTCGTTGCTTTTTTGTGTGTATTCGAACTTTGCGCGTGCCCCCGAGCCGTCGGGTGAGCAGGAGACAGAGAGAGAGAGAGTTCAGTTGCTCTTTTTTATGTCGCTCGCCGTGTTGTTGTTGGTTGGTTGCTTTTTTCCCGGGAACCACATAAGCAGCGAATATTAATGCTCCCACATTCATCTATCTCCTTCGCGAGAAGTTTTGCCTACTCTCTCGCTTTTACGTACGTGAGATTGGCCAAAAGCGAAAGCATAGGTGGCCGCTTTTTTTCCTTTTTTTTGCGGCCGCTTTGTATCTCTCTCTCTCTCCTCAGCAGCCTCCACATAAGAAAGCGCCTCTCTCTCTCTCTCTAACTCTCTTTATATTATTATTATCGTAAAATAATGGCATCCCCGGCGCAACTCGCCGCGCAAGCGTTGAGTTCTTTAGCGCGAGTGGGCGCGTTCGTCGGCGTCGGCGCGACCGCAGTCGCGAGCGCCATGTACGACGGTGCGTTTTTCCTTCTTTTTTCTCCTCTGCCACCAGAAAGAGAGGGTTGATGAGATTCCGGCGTCGTCGTGTCACCCCCGGGAAAAGGAAGATCAAAAATGAAAAGTTATTAAAGTATTATCGCGCGACTGACCTCACATATCTCTCTCTCTTTTTCTTTTCTTTTATACAACAGTCGACGGTGGAGAGCGCGCGGTGATGTTTGACCGTTTCCGAGGCGTTTTGAAAGACACGAGTTCGGAAGGCACGCATTTCATGATTCCCATAATTCAATCCCCAACCATCTACGACATTCGCACTCGGCCGAAGAGCTTGAGTTCGGTCACCGGGACGAAAGATTTGCAGCAAGTGAACTTAACTCTGAGAGTGTTGTGCCGACCGAACGTGGATCAGTTATCGACGATACACTTAAATTTAGGCCCGGATTACGACGATCGAGTGTTGCCGTCGATCGGGAACGAGGTGTTGAAAGCGACCGTGGCGCAATACAACGCGGACGAGTTGTTGACGAGAAGACAAGAAGTGACGGAACAAATCGCGAAGAGTTTGAGGAGACGCGCGGATGATTTTGGGATTTTGTTAGAGGACGTGGCGTTGACGCATTTAAGTTTTAGTCACGAGTATTCGCGAGCGATCGAGGCGAAACAGGTTGCACAGCAAGACGCCGAGAGGGCTAAGTTTGAAGTTATGAGATCCGAGCAAGAAAGAGAAGCGGCAGTGATTAGAGCGGAAGGGGAATCTGAGTCCGCAAAGTTGATTTCGCAAGCCACGAAAAGCGCCGGGCCGGCGTTGATTGAGTTGAGACGGATCGAAGCCGCGAGAGAGGTGGCGAAGACGTTGAGCGGGAGCAAGAACATCGTGTACTTGCCCGGAGGTAACGGTAGCAACATGTTGATTGGCGTGAACCCGTAAAAAGAAACATCCGCGTGTATAAAAAAAACTAATCACACTTAGAATCTTTTAAATTTAGATAATAACAACTTTTTCATCACCATCGCCACTACTACTGCTATCACTACTGCTGCTACTGCTGCCGCTACTATCTTCTTCTTGTTGCTCAGTCATTCTGCGCAAGAACATCGCCTTCGTCAGAGCTTCGTACGCTGCAACATTTATCGGAAGGAGCGTCTCGTCGGCTCCCGCTTCGCTCCTCATCGCCCTAGCCTCGTGCGACGCAATCGGCACGTCAACTTCCCCGTTGGCCACGTACAACTTAGCTCGAGCCACGTCTTCCCTATCCATGTGTTCGCATCCAACAAATTCTTTCTTCTTTGTTCCATCTTTCGATTCTCTCCCGCTGAATCCAAACAATCGACACATCGCCGGCCTATATTCGTAAACTGTGCACGTCCCTTTCCCGCTCTTTTCATCAATCGAGTGGTAAAAAGCGCACTTCATGTTTCCGTTTTCGAGGTACTCTTTCTCTAATTTTCCCACGAACGATTCGCCCAATCCTTGCTCGATTAATTTCAAAGCTAAAGCTTTCATTTCGTCTCTCGTCGCTTCCACGTTCTCGCTGGTGGCGCAACACCGGCCACACTCGGGTGGACAAAACAAGGACGTCTTCGATTGAAACTCGTTTATCTTTTCATCGCACAGTTGCGCGCGATTTTTTCCGGCTGCCGCGCCCGAAGAAGGAGATGATGAAGAAGAAGCGAACGTCTTACACGA
>Ga0255769_10005340_pt1 | contig 12130 bp, 9 predicted proteins | sample 041ome_9_FD_179637 | JGI IMG/M metagenome (GOLD analysis project Ga0255769, IMG submission 179637) | Coastal salt marsh microbial communities from the Groves Creek Marsh, Skidaway Island, Georgia - 041413US metaG (version 2) | ecosystem: Environmental > Aquatic > Marine > Intertidal zone > Salt... | reverse complement strand
AGACGAATAAATGTGTTCGTTCTTCTTCGAGATGTAGATTTTTTGTAGTAGAAGCTTAGTAAAACAGAGAGAGAGAGAGAATAAGAGAGAGAGAGAGAATAGAGAGAGAGAGAGAGAGAGAGAGAGAGTTGTGTTTTGTAATATGTATGTTATATATCACGACGCGACGAGTGACGATGAAATATAATTTAACTCGCTTTTATAAAATTTTCGTTTTCTTTTCACGCATGCACGAAAAGTTTCTTGGTAAATTATATTCTAATATTCCTCATTACGACAGTAAATGTTCTTCGGCAGTCGCGCGAAAGGAGGAAGACCTGTGACAGAAGATGAACGCGCAAAAGTTTTGGAGGAGGAGAAATACCCCACGCTCGATGAGCTGAGAGACTCGACGGCGATCGAGTCGACGAACAGTTTAGACTTGGTTGGTTTGAAACAATTGAAACAAGAAAAAGAAGAAGAAGAAGAGAAGTCGTTGCCGTTGAGGAAGAAGAGGACGATTTTAGAGGAGTGCGCGGAGAGTATCTTGAACGAAGCGCGCAATCATAGCGACGGCCAAGAGACGAACGAGGAGGTTCCTGAACCGCAAATCGTGTATCACGTGAAGAGACTGGCCGAGTTAGCCAGCAGAAGTGCCAGAAGTGATGATGGCGAAGACGACTTTTTGCGAGACGGCGACGGCGGCGTTCGGAACCAAGAAAATAAAGGCAACCACAACCACCGCCACCAAGAAGAAGATAAGAATTTCAACGGAATTCAAACGAACGAGGAAGCTGATATCGTCATGACGGTATTCGAAACGATCGCGGAGAGAGAATCGGCGCTGTTGAGAGAAACGTGCGCGGAAAGTTTGGGTTTACTCTCTCGGGCGTTTCTCGCCGTCGATTCGATTTACGAAGAAAAGCTATTGGAAATTGCGTTTGTTCTGTTGGAAGACGACGATCCAGACGTCGTCAAAAAGACGGAGGAACAGTTTTCGGTTATTTGCGAAAACATAACGAGAGATTCCATCGATAGAATGCTTATACCGCACGTGATTAACGTGATGTTTAAAGAGAATGACGAACAGCTGCGAATATCTTCCTTGAACGTCATGAAGAATATTTTGGTCGGGTCAGGAAATAGTACTACGTTCGTTGAACATTGTTACCATGGAACGAATAGTATTGGCGAAAAGGATTTGGAAACGATGGATGAGATGATTGGGTGCTTCTCGAGCGCTTCGCAGGATAAAAGTTATCGCGTGCGAGAGACGTTTATTCAAAACGCAGTGGAAGTAGCCCCACGATTAAGAGAGATAACACTGACGGTGGACGCCTCGAAAATGGCCGCAATAGAGACGCACTTAAGAGCTTTAATCGATGGATTCGTCTTGTTGTGTGAGGATGAAAACTGGGCCGTTCGCTTCAACTGCGTGAAATCGCTCCACGCGTTGGCGAAAATTTCCTCCTGGGACTTGGTCGTCGTCGACAAAAAATCTGCGGGTACCGATATCAGTACCGATAAAGTGTTGGACTTGTTCGATAAGCTTTCCAACGACGTTTCTAAGAAAGTTCAGCTATTGACGTCGTGCGAGCTTGGTAACGTCCTCGCTTCTTTGCTACCCGGAGATGTCAACGATGCAAAACTTTCTGGAATGATTCAGAAATATTGCGATACGGTTCGAGAAGTGAGCACGAATCGTAGCGGTGCAAACGCGAAAGATGATGATATTGAACAGATTCGGATAAGCTGCGCGAGTTATTTTGGTGCCATGTGCGAAAAGTTAGCTCCGATTGGGAAGTGGGACGACATTGTTGAAGCGTTTAGATTACTTTCGTCGCCGCCACCGCCGCCGCCGCCTTCAGCCATCGACGGACACGCTAACCATAGTGATCCGAACTGGCTGTTGAATTCAAACGCTCACAAAGCGAGACTTGAAATTGCAAAGTCGCTGGAAACAATCGTAAACTCACTTCCTGGTGATATCGTGGTCAGGGATATCTGCCCTATCGTGGAAGCAACGTTTCTGAATGATCTCAACGACGAGGTGAAAATTGTAACCATCTCGCAGTTACATCACCTCCTTCAAAAAAAGTGTTCGGCGATGATGAAGAATGAAGGTACTTCTGACGAAAATAAAAATGCGTCTTCTCCTCCTCCACCTTCTTCTGGACGTTCTGCGCCGATTGTGAACCTCTTATCTTCGCTCGCGGAAGATTCCAGCGCTTACGTTTCCCTTTCTCCTTTAAAGTCTAGGAAACCGGCGGCGGCGGCGGATTCCGTGGGAAGTTGGAGAGTTCGACTCGAATTGGCTTCCTCGTTGGGGAACATCTCGAACAACATGCCGATGCAACCACGACCGTCTTCTCTTCTGTCCATATCTTTGAAGCTCTTGAAAGACCCAGTGCATGACGTGAGGAAAGCCGCGAGCTCGATGGATTCGTTTTATTACGTGTTCAAGAACAGTTTAACGCTTCTGTTTTCAGAACCGCCGACGTGGTCTTCGTCCAGTCGCGCTGAATACAAAGACGCTTCAAATGCAATCGAAAGCGTTATTAAAATGGCATCGAGTAAGATTTGGACGGAACGCAGAACGTTCGCAGAGTGTTCTGGACGCGCGCTACTCGCTTTAGGCGAGCAAGAGGAGAGAATACAAAAGCAAGACAAGAAACTTCTTCAAATGCAAAACACGTTACTGACGAAACTGTGCTTTCTCGTGGCATCCGATGCGGTTTCGAGCGTTCGCTTAGCCGCATTAGAGGCGTTGGTAGAATTGATTTCCAAAGATAACTCTATAGCGAGCGATGCGATCGTTCTCTCGGCGCTCGAAAGCGATAGAAATGAGGATAGCGTTGGGTTGAACGCCATCGAAGTGGAAGCTCGAGAGCGATTGTCAAACGTGATTAACGAAGTGAGCTTTTCGAAAATAACCGTCTCTTCGTGACTCGACGCGAATCAAATATAAATTAGAACGACGACATGTATACTACTGGTACTACTAGTACTATCAAACACTAGATAGAAGAAAAAGAGATTAGCGCGGCTGCTGTATATACTTTGTACTTATCATAAACGGAGTACTACTCTAAATATATAAAACAAAACAACTCTCTCTCTCTCTCTCTCTCTCTTTCTCTCTTCTTTACTGATACACGCCCACCTCCGCCGCTCTCACTACTCGATCGTGTAATCTATACCCAGCTTTTGTTACCACAGCAACTGACCCGGGCTCTTTTTTCGTTTCCCCGACTGGAACGTTGAACAACGCCATGTGCTCGTTCGCATCGAACGGTTCGTCCACTGGATCGAATTTTACCAATCCGTTCTTCTTAAATCCGCTACTCAGTTGTCTTTGCGTCAACTCCACGCCTTCTTTAAAACTTCGCAAAAGAGTTTCCAATTTACCCGCGTCGTTCTTTGCCTCTGCGATGATCTCTTCCGTCACCGTCGCGCACGCTCGGTCCATATTATCCGCCACGTCTAATAAATCTTTCGCGAAGCCTTGCACCGCAAACTTCTTCGCGTCTTCGTTCTGTCTCTGTGTTCGCGTCCGTAAGTTTTCCATATCCGCTAATGTCCTCAAATGTCTTTCGTTTAATTCGACGATTAAAGCGTCTTTCTCTGCCATTTCGTTTTGTTCTTGTTCATTTTGTTCTTCTTCTTGTTCTTTTCCTCCTCCTGTCGCTCCATCTCCTTCCGCGGTTGCTGCTTTTTTTTCTTGGCTGTTGTTTTTTCCGCCGTCGTCATCTCCTTTCGGCTGCTGCTGCTGCTCTCGCTCTCCCTCTTTTTGGGTATTTCGAGCGAGAGAAGTCGTGCTCACGCATCTGCTGCTGGTATTCTTTCCTCGCGAGGCGAACGACGAGATGAACAGACGAGATGATGATGATGGAGCGTCGTTGTTCATCATCCTTCTCGATAATAAAGACGAAAAAGAAGAAGAAGAAGAAGAAGTGAAATTCGATCGATTGGAAAAAGAGGCAACACCTCCTGCGCCTCCTCTTCCTCCTCCTCTACTTCCTCCTCCTCCTCGCGATACCAACGATGATGATGATGATATCGACGATGATGATGATGATGATGATGATGATGAGAGGAACTGTCTCATCATCATCGATATCATCTTGGACTTCTGTCTTATTCGTTGTTGTTGTTGTTTTATCATCATCATCGTCGTCGTCGTCGTCGTCATCCGAAGAGAATTCTTTTTCTTTGTTTTCGTGTGTCCTTTTTGTGTGTTGTTTTTTTGCCGAAGAACTCTCTTCTCCCTTTTTCCAATAATAATCGATTGATTGTGTCTCGATTCTAAAACCCAAAAAAGTCAAAAAATTTTGAATCCACCCCCAGTCGCCAGTCTGCCAGTTCCAAGTTCCAAACAACAACAAACAAACGACACAACAACGAAACAAACCTTCCCTTTGAAACGCCTTTCGTGTCCGCCGTCGTCATCTCCTTTCGGCTGCTGCTGCTCTCGCTCTCCCTCTTTTTGGGTATTTCGAGACAAACAGACTTTTGGGGGGACCGACCACCAATAATAGAATAATGAGCGGCAGATTAGACTCCTCCTCTTCTTTAACTTCGTCGTCGTCTAAAGTGAATAACTATTGGACGTTCACTGTGCTCCTCGTGTTCGTGTTGTTTCTCGTCGACGGGTTCAACACCAAGACAGATTTTAACGTTGGAAGATATCAACAAAAGAAGGAGACAGAAGTCGTAAACAACGAGTTTGGCGGTATTGGTGCTGTGAGTGCTCCTGATGATGAAAATTTAAGTGAAAAAGAAGTAATAGGAATAACAAGTTTCGATATCGCGAAAATAGAACAATCCGACTTGATGCCAAACCCGGAGAAGTTAAAGTTTATCGTCGTCGAAAACTTAATCGAACGAGAGAAATTACGAGAAATCTTGAACGATTTCCCTCCCGCGCTCGACTCGACGACGTTGGCGAATAAGAAAAACGTGGAGAAGAAAGACGTTTTAAAGACTGGACAGGTGAAAGGGACGTACGCGGAGCTGTTGAAAGACGTCGAGAGCGATGCTTTCAGAGACGCGGTTGGTGCAAAACTAGGGATTAACTTGAAAGGATGGCACAACCGCGTGACGTTAAGAGGAGCATGCGAACCGAATCCGTGCGGCGGCATGGACAGCATTCACGTCGATCACAAAGCAAAAGCAGTTTCCGTTCTGATTTACTTGAACGAGGAGACGCTGGACGAGACCGACTACCACGGCGGCGATTTACTCTTTTTGAGAAATAAAAAGAGTCTGGACGACGCCAATATTGTCGCTCGCGTTCCTTCTTTCGGCGGCACCATGGTTGCGTTTCGAAACTATAGAAACGTGAAAGGGCAGAAAGAAGCCATCCACGGTTTGCGGCCGTTCACTGGGAAACGAAGAGCGGTGCAAGTGAATTGGTGCAAGAGTAAAACCTGTCAGTAGTTTTGTTGAAAACTTTTTAGTAGTATAGTATTCGTAGTAGTAGTAGTAAGTATTAGTAATAGCGTGTGTGTGTCAAGTGTGTGATTTTACGAGTCATGAGTTTTTTGCTCGTTTTTTTTCTCTTTTTTCGTCAAAAGTTCTAATTTTTAATACGAACATAGAACAACAACAACTTCGTATTAGTATTCGACTATAATAATACTAAGAGAAAAAGAAGAAAGAAGAAAGAAATGACGACTCTGGCGGAGAGTTTTCTGGCAGATTTGGACGATTTATCCGACGACGAAGGAGAAGAAGAAGAAGAAGAAGAATTACGAGATGAAAAATCTCATTTGAAGGACGAGGAGGAGAAATTCGCCGTCAAATCATCATCATCAACAGCGAACAAAAGAAGTAAAAGTAATACTAAAGAAGAAGAAGAAAACGACCTAACAGCAAAAGCAACTGCTCAGAACAACAACAACAATGGTAATAATAACGTCAACGCGTTAGAAAAGTGCACGAAACTGTTAAACACGGAACGGTACAAAAGAACGGTGGGAGAAGTCACTCTCAAGAAAGAAGATTCAAAGGACGAAGAAGAAGAAGCAGAAAACAATACTACTAATTTGTACGCGTTGATTTTAGATTGCAACGCGTTAACCGTAGACATCGACGACACGATCGTCTTCGTTCATAATTACATCAAAGATAAGTACAAGAAGAAGTTCCCGGAGTTGGAATCGTTGGTGCCGCATCCGATCGATTACGCCAGAGTCGTACAAAAAATAGCAAACGAGATGGATATCATGCGAGTAGATTTGGAATCGGTATTACCGTCGGCGACGATTATGGTCGTCACCGTGACCGGTTCGACCACGGACGGGAAGGAGTTGAGCGATGCGGACTTGGATTTGACATTAGAAGCGTGCGAACGGTTGTTGAAGTTGGACGACGACAAGACGAAACTGTTCAAGTTTGTCGAGAAAAACATGGAGAAGACGGCGCCGAATTTATCGCAAGTTTTGGGAACAGACGTCGCGGCTCGAGTCATGGGATTAGCCGGAGGGTTAGAGCTTCTTTCGAAAATGCCCTCGAACGTCGTGCAAAACATAGGAAACGGGAAGAAGAAAAATACCGCCGGTTCGTCTTTACAAGTGCTTCAGAAATCTGGCGACGTAAACGTCGGCTTCATTTTTCAATGCGATTTGATTCAAAAGAAAACGCCGCCGCCGTTGAGAGTAAAAGCAGTGCGATTGATTGCCGGTAAGTGCACTTTAATGGCCAGAGTTGACGCGTTCGGCCAAGACCCGACGGGCGAAACCGGGAAGAAAATGTACGCAGATATCGAACAGAAAATTGAAAAATGGCAAGAACCTCCGCCGGCGCGCACGGAGAAACCGCTCCCGGCGCCGGGGATGATTCAAAAGAAACGCAGAGGCGGTAAACGCATGCGCGCGATGAAAGAACGATACGGAATGTCTGACATGCGAAAACAAGCCAACCGCGTTGGCTTTAACGTCGCCGAAGACGAAATCGGTTACGAAGGCGAAGGTTTAGGCTTGCTCGGCAAAAGCGCCGGCGCCGCCGCGGCGAACGGTAAGCTCAGATTCCAAGAGAAGAAGACAAAGATCGGTAAATACGCGCAGAAAGGATACAAAGGTGGCATGGGCAGTGGGTTAGCTACTTCCGACGCTTTATCTGGCATGAGTTCTTCCTTGGCGTTTACGCCTATCCAAGGCATCGAGTTGGTCAATCCAAACGCGGAAAAGGAAAGCCGAGACAGTCAAAGCGGCACCGACTCGGTTTTCAACGATAAAAGAGGGTTCTTTGCCACTCAGAATATTAAGAAGTAGTAGACAAAGAAGAAGAATAGAAGAATAGCGTGTAGGTATTTAGTTAGAGAGATTTTCTTCTGTGAATAATACTAAAATAGATATAAAAGATTAGACGTTTCGTATGATTCTCCAAAAAAAAATCTCCTCACCTCTTCTTCATAAGTAAGTGTCTTCTCTTCATAAAGAAGTTCCATCATCAAAACTACTTTAACACACATATGATTATGTTTGCCACTTCCTCTCCCGCTTTGTCTTCTTCTTTGTCTTCTTCTCGGTCTTCTTTGAGGAAGACCAATACTAGTATTATGTATACGAAGAAGACAAAGATTTCGTCGTCGTCGTCCCAAAAACAAAAACAAAAACAAAGAAGAAACGTCGTCGTCGTTTTAGCTGAAGCAGCGGAAAGCAACAACGACAACAACTCAAACAACAACGAGGAAAAACAGTGCACTGGGGGATCGTGCGATTCGTGCGGAGTAGCGAGAGAGAAAATGCAATGCGATGGAACCGGGAGAATTCAAGGCGGATTAGCTGCCATTCCGTTGTTCTCTTGGTGGCCTATTAAAGCGTACAGGCCGTGTCCAGGCCTCATCGAAAGCGGAGGGACGTACACGAGGAAAGGACAAGACGTGGATTCCATCTTATGGGGCGAGAACGGGAGAGATTAGACAACGACGAAGGTTTTGATCATGTGTATACTACTATCTACGTATTCTATGACTAACTGCTACTCCTACTCCTACTCCTAACGTATATGCGCGCCGCCGCTCCTAATAACTCGATGATACATTTTTCAATCATCATTCTCGAATCGCCATCGAAGAAGACGAATCTATCGCCGTCGTCCCTAACATTCTCGCCCCGTCGTCGTTATCGTTGTATTCATCGTCTTCTTCTTCAACAATCAACTGCGTAAAGTTGTTGCTAAATTGAGAGCCAATGGCTAAGTTTTGTGTCATTTCTTCTCCGCACGCTTGCAGTTCCGCGCCATCTAAAGATTCTTCCAAAACCAAACCGTGCGTTTCCGGAACTAAAGTACACGTCAACACCGCTAACAAGGCGAAGAGCGCCAAGACGATCGAAGGAAGTTCCGGAGAAATCACGCGCAAGAACAACACTTGCGGCGCACTGATTGAACCGATGCGTCCAATCATCGAACACGACCCCAACGCCGCCGATCGAACGATAGTCGGGAACAACTCCGTGGTGTATAAATACACGACGTTGAAGGAACCGCTAATGCCGAATCGACCAACTAAAGCGAAGAATATCCTCTGTTTTCCTTTCAAGAAACCGCTGATAAAGGCACCGAACCCGCTTAAACTCATCAACGACATCAACGTCGTGCGTCTTCCGATGATATCCACCGCGAACTGCGCCGCGATGTGCGATGGGATCTCCACCAACCCGCTCAAGAAATTGTTCATGTAAATCGATCCGGCTAAATTTCCAACGTTTAAGGATATCCCGTAATAGATTAAACCGTTGCACGCGAACACAAACGCCATGCACATCAATCTTAACTTTAACTTCTTGTGCGGGAAAATCGCGGACACGTTCACATTTTCCGTCTTTTCCGGTTCCTTCAAATCTGGGAGTCGTTCAAACGTCAAGCGTCCGTTTTTCTTCGCCAAAAACTCCAAGACCTCTTTCGCCTCGTTCGGTTTCCCGTTCGCTAACAACCATCGGGGACTTTCTTTAAGAAAGGAAAACGTGAAAAAGACGTACCCGCACCCTAATAACGCGCAGAAAAACGAATACATTCGCCAACTCTCTCGCATCAAGTATCCGAAAAACGACATCGAACAAATCCCGAGCGCCCACCAGTATTGCGTCCCGATGCCCATGATGCCTTTCCAGGAAATCCCCAACGGTTCCGTGCACAACACGAACGACGCGACGCCAATACCTCCGACACCGAATCCACCTATGAATACAGCCACGAAATATTGAGAATACGAATACGATATGGAGGCTAACCCGGCACCTAGAGATGAAATCAACACCGCGGCGTACACTCCCGTTCGTCTTCCTTTCACGTCCGAGAGTTGTCCGAGTAAACCGGCGCCGAAGAAAAAACCGACGAAGAACATGGACGACGCCAGTTGTACTTTATACTCCTCTTTACATATTAAGTTGAACTCCGAAACGATCGATTGTTTCTTGTTCGTCCATTTCCATACTATTATTTCTTCTGTGTTGTTCTTCTTGTTCTCCTCGTAATATTCATTCAACGAACACAACACGGACAAGTCGTCCTCTATTCTTTTCGCTTTCTGCTCTGTGCAGTACGAGTAAAAGATATCGTCGTTTTCATCGTCATCGTTCACGCACTCCCACTCGGGCGTTCTTTGGGTGAACACCGAGACCAGGGTCAAAAACGCCGCCGGTAACCACGCCGAGGAACTCAATAAAAACTGTTTCAGTTGTCCTCGTCCAATTTGTCCGACGTACGACGCGAACGCTTCGTCTACGGTTATTTTAGATGTATTCGATGTAGTATTCGTAGTGTTGATATCGTCGTCGTCGTCGTCGTCTGGATAATCGTCCCCAAGGTCATTCATCATCGTACTCTTAACAACAACAACAACAACAACAACAACTGTAGTGATGATGATGATGATGATGATGATGATGATGAGAGGAGCACAAGAAGGACGATGATGGATGAGTTTACAAGAAGAGGAAGGAGTTTTGAAGAAAAAACTGGAAAAAAAGAGGAGAAGAGTTGAAAAATGAAAAATCTCATCAACCTTTTTCTTTCGACGAGAAAAAAACAACAAAAAAGAAAAAAAGAACAACAACAACAACAACTGAAAACAATTATTTCACACAACAACAACAACAACAACAAGAACAACAACAACTTAAAACAACTTAAAACAATGCTCAGCAAGAGCACGAGACGCGCTGCTTTGAAGAGTGGTGGTGGTGATATTGGGAAATTCAGTCACGCATTAAGAAGCGTTACTCTTTTTCTCGTCGGGGCCGACACTACTTTTGGTTCTTCTTCTTCTTTAACTTCTTCTTCTTCTTCTTTGGGTAGTTGCAAATATTCGTCGTCGTCACAAAATCATTATTCGACGACGAGAAATATCGGAGGAGGAGGTTTAAGAAAAGGTGTGCTCGGGGGAACAACAACAACGAACTTTTCTCCTTCTTCCCTCTTGAATCATCATCATCGGAATTACAACAACAACAACAACAACAACAACAACAACAGGAGCAGAGGAGAAAAAAGACGACAATTCTCCACGAAAGTGACTTTACCAGATTTACCGTACGATTTCTCCGCGTTAGAACCCATCATCGACGCACAAATCATGGAGATTCATCACTCGAAACATCACAACACGTACGTGACCAATCTGAACGTGACTTTGGAGAAACTCGCCGAGGCTGAAGCGAAGAACGACGTCGCCGCCATGATCGCGTTGCAACCAAACTTGAAATTTAACGGAGGCGGACACGAAAATCACTCCTTGTTTTGGAAAGTCTTACAACCGAAGAAGGAGTATTCCGACCCGTCTGGCGAGTTGAAACGAATGATCGAAAGAGACTTTGGCTCGTTCGAGAACATGAAGCAAAAATTCGCGTCCCAAACGGTGGCGGTGCAAGGCAGCGGATGGGGCTGGCTCGGTCTCAATAAAGAGACGAAAACGTTGCACGTGGTGACAACCGCAAACCAAGATCCGTGCATAACGACTGGTTTGGTGCCTGTTTTCGGCGTGGACGTTTGGGAACACGCGTATTACTTGCAATACAAAAACTTGCGTCCGGATTACGTGAACAAAGTCTGGGAAATCGTAAACTGGAAACAAGTCGAAGAGAATTTGGTCAAAGCTTTGATGTAATGTACTAATAACATAGTATTACTTCGTTTTTGTTGTGTTCTTCTTAGGTTGTTGTTCTTCTTTATTATGAGCTACTCGTATTATTGCTATCTCTTCTATTTCTGGCTATTATTATAGTTTTATTGAGTTCTCTCCTCAAATCATTCCATCATCATCGCGTCGTCGTTCCCGTCGTCCCGGTCTTCTCCTTTTCCATCTTCCTCTTCTTCTTCTATTAAAATGTCCTCTTCTCCACCGTCATTTTCGTCGTCGTCGTCGCACGTTAAGTCCATGATTACTTTCACGCACTCCTGTCGATCGTTGTGCATGGCTTCGTCCATCGGCGTTCGTCCGTTCTTGTTCACTTTGAACGCCAGCGTTTTCCCTCCTTTTTGCAAGAGAAATTTCACAACCTCTTGGTGTCCGTTCAAGCACGCCCAGTGTAAGCACGTGGACTCGTCCGTGTTCGTCGTTTTCATTATATTTGCGTTAAATTCGTTCACGAGGACTTCTACTGCGTCTGTGTGTCCGTTCGCGCAGGCATAAAACAAGGCCGTTCTGCCGTTCTCGTCTTGAAAGTTTACGAAATTATTTACTTGAGTATTCTTTTCCTCGTCGTCGTCAACTTTTCTTCCAAAATTCGAGACGATACCATGATTGAGAATAGTTTTGATATCTTCCACGTCTCCGTATCGCGCGGAGGAGAATAACGCATCGATGCATTCTTTCTTTTCTTCTTCTTCTTCTTTTTCCTTTGTTGTTGTTGTTGTAAAGGACGACGACATCTTAGTGGTTTTGGTGTTAATCCGTTGTTCTTACACAAACTCGTTGTTGTTGTTGTTGTGAAACGAAGTTGTTCTTTCTTCTTCAGTTGTGTGTGTTTGTTGTTCAGACAGAACTGTTTTTTGTCACTTTTTGAAGCTTTTCCATAGAGAGGACATTTTTTTGTCTTCTTTTTCATTTTTCACTTTTTTTTGTTCTTCTCACACGAGACTCTCAGCACTTCTTTCTCGTCACGTTCATCTTTTTTCACAAAATCAACATCATCTCATGTTGTACAAA